>ENA-OOYV01000081-OOYV01000081.1-human-gut-metagenome-genome-assembly--contig:-NODE-81-length-72148-cov-4.914860_pt1 | contig 72148 bp, 60 predicted proteins | sample MGYA00241704_ERZ501380 | MGnify/ENA primary metagenome ERZ501380 (study PRJEB25962, sample SAMEA2042984) | human gut metagenome | biome: human gut; feature: human-associated habitat; material: faeces...
TTTGTCGGGAAGCGGATAGTTTGGTTGATAGTGGGGGGAGGGTAAAGAGAGTATAGAGGGTATAGAGGGTATAGAGGGTATAGGGGGTATAGAGGGTGACAAAGCTAAATTCGAAAAAAACGTGTTACAAAATAGGTCTTTTCTACTCCATTTATAGATGGGAACACTTTATATGGAGAATGATTATATAAATGATATTAGGTTATCAGATGAAATTGATGAAAATGGACAAAATTTTGTACTGGCACAAAATGGAAATACCGTTTTTGGAGAAGTTAAAGGGGAGTCACGGCTGAAAGCTGCTCCTATAAAGCTTAGTGTAGGATTTCAAAATATAGCAGGCAAGGGGTACGGTTTAAGGCATATTGAAGCAAATCATGGAGTACAAATAAGAAATGCAGGATTCGCATCTGTTGTTGAGTTTGTTGAATATGTAGCTGTTAATTTTAAAAGAGAATGTGTTAAGAAAGGGAAAATACGTGATGGCATTTTTTATACATACATTATCTACACCGAACTGAAAAATTGTTATTTGCTATTTATTGAATTATCTAAAGATACCTCTTATTGGAATGTTAACAGTGGCGGAATATTTAGAAGAGGATACTTGCTTAATAAAGAAAATGTTGGAACGGAGACCGAACCTCCGAAATCCAGGTCTACCACTCCTGAATAAATCTTCGCATTAAGCCGGTGTGTAGTGAATGGTAGAATACCGGCCAAATCCAACAGCGATAACCAACACTTCTTCTGCAAAGATATTTATTTCTACAACATACACAAATGATTTACGTAAATTTTTGTCGGGAAGCGGATAGTTTGGTTGATAGTGGGGGGAGGGTAAAGAGAGTATAAGGGGGGTAAAGCTAATGCCAAAGCTATAGCTGAAAGCTAATGCGGGTTTCAAAAATTGGCCGATAAATAATAAAATATTAATACATTTGTGAAATATGAGGAAGCAAAAGTGGCTTATAAAAACTTTGTTATAGTGATGGAAAGCTACTTGACAAGATTTTCTAAGCTGTGCAGGCTTTATCATTCCTAATTATAAAAGTCTGTTGCAGACAAGCAATAATATTAATGAATTGTAAAACAGTGTATATTTTTAACCCGGAACACGATTTATGCCTTGCTAACGGCGATATACATTTTGTCCCGCCTGAGAGTGCATTGGCTTTTGGACGTGACTGCGCTTCAATTACACGATTTATGCATGGCCTTTGTACAGTGGATGATTCTGACTTTGGGCAGATTGTACCATGGGGATGGGATTTTGTTCTAAAAAACAGACTTTTAAAGGAGGGGGTAGATGCAGGGCTTTTACCAACGGATAAACAGATCCAACAGATTACCATTCTTTCGCATAGGAGAGTGGCTTTGCAGGCTCTTGAGTATCTGAATAATAGTAATATTAATGATATTACTTCTCATAATTATCGTATAGAAGCTGTAGAAGTAAAGGATGTTGAGTCGTTTTTGGAATGTAATAAAGAAGTTGTTCTAAAAGCTCCTTTGTCGGGAAGCGGAAAAGGGATAAGGTTTGTTTCAAAAAGGCTCTCCTACAGTGATGCAGGGTGGTGCAGGAATCTTATAGCCAAGCATGGATACGTTGTGGTAGAGCAGAGGGTTAGGCCTGTTTTGGAATTTGCGATGCTTTTTAGATCTTCTAAGGCTGAGCGTAATTCTGCCTATGAGGGGGTAGATTGTATAGAATTTCTTGGTTATTCGCTTTTTTATGCCCGGAATGGGGCGTATAGGGGCAATGTTTTGGCTTCTAATGAATTTATTGAAAAGAAAATTTTAGACTATATTCCTGCCGATTTGTTATTGAAATCGCGAAATGCTATTGTTGAGTTCCTTAAAAAGAGGGTTTCGGGCAGTTATGAAGGGTTCATAGGGGTAGATCAGTTTGTTTACGAGTATGGTGGAACTGATGACGGGCCTAAATACCGTTTTAATCCTGTTGTTGAGATAAATCTGCGCATGACAATGGGACTTGTTGCCAGGAATATTTATGACAGGTTTTCTGCTGAGTTTCATCTTGTTGATGGTAAAAGCTGTTTTGAGATCTGCATGAATAAGAATAATGGAAAAATAAAGTATTCTTATAAAATTGTGTAGCAGTCAATTACAATGAAGACTGCTTCTATGTAGCTACTATATTTTTATGGTAGACTCTAATCTTTGGTTGTGGTGATATTATCTCTGCTCAATCATTTTTTACAGCCCGTCTGAATAGGCTGTGAACAATAATCCTGTGAAATATCCATATTGCAGCAAAGTAAATTCTACCTAAAATATTTTTGTATTTCACAATTGTACTTATGCTAATTGCCTGTTTCTTATTATCAAGATCGGAACAAAATAGAAATACATAAAATGTTAGATGTTTGTCTGCTGTTCCCTTTTGCTTGCCGCAGGAGCCCTTGCAATCCACATAGTCGTTGTTGTCCTCGCCATAGTACGGCACTGCAAAGGGAGCATAATTATCCTTAATGACCTGCAACTGCCCGGTATATTTAACCTTATAATCAACAGAAAGACCATCGGTCTCACTACCTGCATACTGAATGCGGTGTGGATCTGAACCGTAAGAGTCTAAGTCGTCAATCTTGGAAACGACACGCTGGCTACCGATGTAGACATGCTTTGTGTAGCGTTCGCTTTGGTTGGTACCACAATATTTGGCTTTAGTAGAGTGTAAAAACAATGTTCTCAATGATAGAGTCAAGAACTTTAATCACTGTCATTATATAGAAATCGGCTCAAATTTGCGTTAAATATCTGCAAAATCGGCCCAGCTTGAGCCGATTATTGGTAAGAAATGGCTAACTTTGAGCCGATTAATAAATAAAGATTATGACTATAGATATAGAAATATTACAGTTCTTGCATTATCATCCTTTGGCAAATAGGGCAAAGATTATGGCGGGGCTTATGGAAGCACCTAGTGATAGCACAATGAAGAGATTACTTTCTGCTGCTGCTAAGGAAGGAAATGTTGAGACGGTAGGCCGTGGTCCTGCTACCAAGTACAGACTTACTCCGCAAGCTCATGTAACTATGCCTTTGGATTTGGCTACTTATTTCGATAAGGATATAGATGAACGTGTAGTGCAGGAATCGTTTAATTTTGACTTGATCCGTGAAGTTTTACCTAAGGTGGAGATTTTTACAAAAGAAGAACTTGAAGTGCTGAATGCTGCACAAAAAGAGTTCAAGAAAAATACGGAAGGTATGACAGATCTTGAGTATCGCAAGGAAATGGAGCGTTTGGGAGTTGATTTGTCTTGGAAATCCTCACAGATAGAAGGCAATACATATTCTCTTTTAGAGACAGAGCGATTGCTAAAAGATAAGCAAACTGCTTCAGGAAAGACAAAAGAGGAGGCTATTATGTTGCTTAATCATAAGGATGCACTTGATTTTGTTCTTGATGTGCCTGATTATTTGAAAGAGCTGTCTGTGCATAGAATAGAGGATATCCATTCTATCTTGACAAAGGAGTTGGAAGTTGACAGAAATATCCGTCATCGTCGTGTTGGTATTACGGGAACTAATTATCGCCCACTCGATAACGAGTTTCAGATTCGTGAAGCATTGGAAGATACTTGTACATTGGTGAATGGAAAAGATAATGTATTCGAGAAAGCACTCTTGACATTAGTGCTTTTATCGTATATTCAAGCCTTTGTGGATGGGAATAAGCGGACGGCAAGAATTACAAGCAATGGTATCTTAATAGCAAATGGTTATTGCCCTATCTCTTTTCGAACTGTTGACTCCATCGACTATAAGAAAGCAATGATCATGTTTTATGAACAGAATAATATTGCAGCCTTCAAGAAAATATTCACCGAGCAATTCTTGTTTGCCGTTAAGACGTACTTTTAGAACAAAATGTTATATGTTAATACTCAAATAGTCCGTCATGACCAACGAATTTCAACAATCTGTTAAGGTCATGTGAAATCGGATGACTGCGGAGAGGGAGGCTCGAACTTACACTTTCACAGAATATCATAAAACTGTAAACAGCTGATAATCAAGTGTAAATTGCAACACAGAGTAAAACTAAATGTTTCTAAATGTCTTTTGCTATCTCAATAATTGGGTGTATATTTGGGTGTAGAATTTCAAACGCACCCAATTATGAATATCAAGCGCAACATCATTTTTGCATTGGAGAGCCGGAAAAAGAACGGTGTGCCAATCGTAGAGAACGTACCCATCCGTATGCGTGTCATCTTTGCCAGCCAACGCATCGAGTTTACAACGGGCTACCGGATTGACGTAGCCAAATGGGATGCAGATAAGCAGCGGGTAAAGAACGGATGTACCAACAAGCTAAAGCAAAGTGCAGCCGAAATCAATACGGACTTGCTGAAATACTATGCCGAAATCCAGAATATTTTCAAGGAATTTGAGGTGCAGGAGGTCATGCCAACGACCCAACAGTTGAAGGAAGCTTTCAACATGAGAATGAAAGACACCAGCGAAGAACAGCCGGAAGAAGCCCCTGTCAGCTTTTGGGAGGTGTTCGATGAGTTTGTAAAAGAGTGCGGTAACCAGAATAACTGGACGGCATCCACCTATGAAAAATTTGCAGCAGTGAGGAACCACCTCAAAGAGTTCAAGGAGGATGCAACGTTCAACTATTTCAACGAGTTTGGATTGAACGAATACGTCAACTTCCTGCGTGACACCAAGGATATGAGAAACAGCACCATCGGCAAGCAAATGGGATTCCTCAAATGGTTCCTGCGCTGGAGCTTCAAGAAAGGACATCATCAGAACATTGCATACGATACGTTCAAACCGAAACTGAAAACCACCTCGAAAAAAGTAATCTTCCTGACTTGGGATGAACTGAACAAGCTGAAAGACTACCAGATACCCAAGGATAAGCAATACCTGGAATGTGTGCGTGATGTTTTCCTGTTCTGCTGCTTTACGAGTTTGCGGTATTCGGATGTTCGCAATCTGAAAAGAAGTGATATTAAGCCCGACCACATTGAGGTCACCACAGTCAAGACTGCGGACAGCCTGATAATCGAGCTGAACGACCACAGAAAAGCCATTCTTGAAAAATACAAGGATATTCAAGTAGTGAAAGACCCCACGGACGGGACGAGATTAGTTCTTGCCATTGGCCGAAAGCCCATTGCCGAGTGGTTCAAGGAACAGTTCGAGAAGTTAAGACAGAACATTCGCCGACCAATACAACCGCAAAGGAAAAGCAGAGGGATGAAGATATAACCGTTTTATCTTGCAGGAAAACAACAAAAAAGTGCCGTTCATGATGTCTTATGGATGGCACTTTCTGTATATTTGCGGTCCAAAGTACATCGAGAGTTATGCCGGATACGTGACGAGCAAAAACTTTCGGAAAAATACACGTAAACACTGAATTATAAATTAAATTTATTATGATGAACAAATTTAAACTTTCTGTTTTAACAATCTTTTTGCTATCAATCTCATTACCAAGAATACAAGCTCAGACTAATGTCCGAGCTTATGAGAAGTGGGAAGCTACGCAATTCGTTGCTGTAAGTGGACATCAACCGGAAGACTATGTTCTTGCAGATAATAATTGGGAAATATTATATAATCTACGAACGCCTCACACCCTAAATGAACTTCTTAAAATGGGAGTTAAGTGTTCTGACAGCCAATTATTATTATTGGAAGTAGGAGGACTAATTGACAGAACCAAAGGAAAATGGAAATGCACAATTCCTATTCTTGACGAAGAACAGACAACCTCTTTAAGAAATATCAGTAAGGAGATTGCGAAATCTATGTATTCAAACACTAAGAGTGATTTTGTCTCTCTCGTACATACAATCAAAGAAATGGGATTTGAAAATAACGCACTCTCATTGGTGTTTTCATATCTTTTGGATGGTAGGATGTGGACTAAACTGGTCTTATTCGATGAGATAAACAACCATGCTGGTTGGAGTGGTTGCTACTGGGTTTTATATGAGCCACGTAAAGACCTTAATTTCGGAACAAATGTCTTTGGTGATATGAATTTTATACTAACCTTTCTCAACAGCGAAGTCTCACCAAGCAGTAAAACGATGGATGAAAGTGCTGAAGAAATATCCAAATTTGGGAAAATAAACAATCCACAACTTATTTCTAAACTCATGCCTTATGGCTTGACAAACAGTAACGGGGATATACAATTTCCTATTATAAAAAAGCAGCAAGACCACTTTCATCACATTATCAAAAGGCTGGTCGACTCCATTTCTTCTGAACTTAAAAGTAATTGCAGCAATATAGCAACCCAATATAATATAAGTAATGAAAAAACAGCAATGGTGATTTTGTACCATGAGGTTATGTGGTATTTAATGGATAATCTGATTCAAGATAATGTGTTACATATTCCTGCTGTTTTTAAAGACGAGAAAAAAAATAAACAACAGCTGAATGAAGTCGTTTTCTTTGTTGAAGGTGGATTGATACAGTAATGTCTGTAGTTTCTGAAAAATCAATGTTTTGCTACAAGTTTAATAAAATAAAGAGCAAAAATAAAAACAAGCCTCCAACGTTTTCGCTGGGGGCTTTCTTATGGAGTCAAAAAGAAAGCAATATCGGAGTATTACACAAAAACAGCTGGCTATTACATAATAAAACGACATATTTGGCTAATCGGTGGAGTTCTCCCAGCATGCGGACAAATCCAAGCTTATCCATTTTGAGGCTGTCAACGAATGCATCGAATAAGCGTACAGGAGCATCTGTCTCCACATACTCGTCAATACAATCAGGGAAAAGAACCCTTTGACGTCTATCTTGACCTTTTTATATGCCATATTTTAGTGATTTATTTACTATAAATATAAATAAAATAATTGAGTATCAAGAATATACAAAGTTAAACAACTATAATAAACAAGATAAAAGTTTACCCAAATAAGCTGTTCACTATCCTAATAGGTTTTCGAACGGCCCCCCCCTCGCTTAGTTGAAATTCACTCAGCAGCGGAATCTAAGACAATGAAACAGATGTCACCAAAGTGCTCTTTACCTACTTCTTCGCCTTTCAGGATTGCCGGCATTGAGATAATACCCTTTGATTCAAGAATGTCAAGCAAATCCCACATCACTTCGTGATAAAATATCACCTGACTCAACTGTTGTGAAGCAATATTGTGAGCCTTACCCCATGATACGCAATGGTTCTTGACAGCATGACTTAAATCTGTTGTGATATCCCGGCAAAGGAGATCGATTTTGTTATTGTTGTTCCGGTACATCACGGGGATAAGAATATTGCCATTTTCATCGGTGAGACCCCAGCCTGCGACGGCATCAATGACTTCTTGTTTTTCGATACGCTTGCCGCCATTAGCCGACACTTCACGTGCAAATGCCATAATCTTGGGCATACTCATCCAATAGCCCAGATTATCGGTCCAGTTCTGTTTTACCGGACCGTAGCCATTAGTCCCGATTTTATCATGGTTGCGGCTTTCAAACATAGCCCAATAGGCTCCCGACCATGTGCCATGATCTTCGCAGCTACGTGGCGATGACAGGAACTCGTCCCCCCAAATGTAATTATCAAGCAGATACGAAAATATAAGACTATAGACCTGTTGGGAATATCCGGCTTCATCAAAAGCCCCCACCAGCCGTCTGATTTTGGACTCAATTGTCGGGAAAATGCTGTCGGCAAACTCTTTTGACTGTTGGCGGATTTGTTGTGTCTCACTTTTCCCGAAAATGTGCATTTTTGTAGTATAATGCTCGTTATTATACATCAACAAATCGCCAACTTCAAGCAATCTAAGTTGACTTCTGTTGTAAGGAATACCAAGTGAGTCCAATTTAGCGGCAGAACCAGACTGAACAAAGGCACAAAGAATATCCCAATTGTTATCTGTCAGATATTCGCTCGGATGAAAACTATTGTACGAGCAGAATGCTGAAAGGTCAAAAGACTTCAACTGTCGGCCAATAATTGTATCTTGTGTATTAGCCATTATATGCATTGGCAAAAATGCCATGCACAAAATCAATAAGAAATTTTTCATAATATTTGTATTTGTAATCGGTAATTTTGTATCGTCAAAAATCGGAAAAGTTGAGTCTCATTCATCCCGCCATTCTTTCTTTTACAGCCCGGCTCAAGCGATATTATTATCAAAAAGAAAGCGCGAGTCAATTTAGTCTTATTGTCCTAACTCGGCTCTGGACGGCTAGAAGAAACAAAATAAGATAGGTCTTACGCTCACACTTTCTACTATAGCGCGGACAAAAGCTCAAATTATAGCCAGTGCAGGCGTTTAAGACATTATCCTTGTTCTTTGAATTGTCCAGATTCAGTTATGAACGGATAAAGCTAAACGCTTTCTATGTATGTTACATCAAAAATGGCAATACCCACTCAATGTTAACGCAAAGATGAATAAATTCTCGGTAGTTTGACACTTTAAAATAAAAAAAGTTAAAAATATTTTTTTAATCAAGGATGTGTCAAAGTCCCGCGCAGCCATCGGCTTCACCAAAGAAATGATAGAGAGCCTTTTGACGAAGAAAGAGGCTATCAGGTGCAACGGCAGGATTTATTCTGAAGAGTACAGACAGAAGTTTGACATCAGGAATGATATTTTCAAGGTGGAAAAGAATCCGACCGATGACAGTAAACTGATACTGACTATAAACAGGCAGCCGTTAGGTGAATGGTTCAAAGAACAGTTTAATAAGTTACGGCAAGGTGTACGAAAATCAGCAGAAGAGCCAAGAAAAAATAGGGGATTTAGGATGTAATTCGATAATATTTGATTGGATTTCAATAAAATTCTGTATTTTTACAGATGGATAGAGGCAACTCTTTCCAAGACATAAGAGAAAACGGTTGGTAGAAAAGCAGACCATGCATGTTAATTAACGGGATAATTATGAGACAGTTCATCGGCTACTTTCTTGGATTTAATATTTTTATTATAGGTCTACCTACGCTCATGTGGCTTTGCAGTGACTTAATCGTCCCTACCTTCTGGCAATGGGTAGTGGGTGGGATGTTGGCTGTTGCAGGGTTAGCTTTGGCCATATGGAGTGTTGCGTATATGAAAATTCATGGTAAAGGCAATCCGTTTGATGCGATGGGGCACGAGATTGCCCCACGAACTCAATACCTAATGACCAATGGCCCATATCGTTATAGTCGCAATCCGATGCTCAGTGGAACATTAGTTTATTATCTCGGCATTATCACGATATTGTGTTCTTGGCAGGCAGTCCTCATCTTCGTAGTTGTAGTATTCATTATGATGGTTCAAGTCCACAACGAGGAACAGCGTCTTGAGCGTGATTTCGGTGATGAGTATCGAAACTACAAACATAAAGTGGGAAAATTTTTCCCAAAGCTATGATCTTTTGATTACATGGTCGTTATCCAATTGTCCCAACTTTGCAACAGCACCCATTCCTGAACACATTCTGAATTGATAATAACAGATTAAGCAGATAAACCTGCATATCATATTTTTATCTGCTACCACAAAGATGATTCATTAAATAATATAAAAGCACCCAATTTTACACTATATGGTGTAAAATCGGGTGCTTATGTTTGTAAAACATTGATTCTCAATGTTTATTGCGGAGAGAGAGGAATTTTATACCACTCTACCATCTTCTGTAACTCGTTGATGTTCAAGTGCCGTCTTTGGGTGTTTTCGCTTATTTTGCACGAAAAATGGCGCAGAACTGGCGCAAGACAAAACGTCTTAAAACGCTGTGTATGTATGACTTTTGTTACACAATTTAACTATTTTAAGAAATCTATCGACTCTATTTTCCACTCCACCCCTCAAATCTTTGAGGAGATTATGGCATTACGACACTCGCTTCTTACTTTTCAATAAGTCGGTTGCCATTGTTTTCTGTTTATCTTCCCATTGCCTTTGTATTATGTTTATGAATTGCCCTTATGAAAGGGGGATAATACAACATCATGACCACTATCTTACAATTATTATTCAAATGCCTATAAGTCAAATATGACTCTGAAAGTTGTATCTTCATGTAGTATCATTGATTTTCAGGATGTTACATAACTTTTATAGGCATTGAAAGATGTAGCCTACTTGTAGTGTCTTGTAGCACGATGTAGCGTTATATCCTATTATTGGTATAAAGTTAGTATAAAACCATTAGAATAAAGATAAATTCCTCGTGTTTAACACTAACTTTGCACCAAAATACTGATGTTAGAGACTACAAACAAAGTCCTTTACCTTTGCTTGGTATTCTTCCTTGGTCATACCTTCTGTCTCTATCATTAAGTCAAGTACATCGCCAAGTTCATCAAAAGCAATATCATGATGATATTCTTTAGTCGTTCCATCCTTTTCCCCATAGATACGGTAGTAATCAGAGCCTTCATCCAAAGCAATATATATCTTACCCTGAAATTGGAAACCATTCACCTGCATGACAAGAGCCGCCATAGTGAAATCTTCGCCATTGACATTCTTGACAATTTGGGTGGCATACATCTTAGAGATGCCCCAACTATTGATAATGTCTATCGGCGTTGTATGAAGGAAAAACTGCTTTGTAAGAGTTAAAAATGTTACCATTGACTCATTTTCTTGCCTTGAAATTTGCGTGTACAAAGGAATAAGGCTAACTTTGTGGTCGTTAATAATGTGTATTTACACAAAATAAACAAATAGAAATATGGAAATCCGTAGAGATAAATATCTGGATCTACTTATCCACAGTTGTGGGAATGGGTTGATAAAAGTGATAACAGGAATGCGCAGATGCGGCAAGTCATACCTGTTGTTCACCCTTTTCAAGAACTATCTCATAAAACAAGGAGTGAAAGAAGGCCATATCATAGGGGTAAATTTGGAGAACCGACTGAATAAAAGTTTGAGAGACCCCGACGCATTACTTCAATACATAGATAGCCGTCTTTCATCAGACGGTCAATATTATGTTATGCTGGATGAAGTACAGATGGTCAGCGAGTTTGAGGATGTATTGAACTCATTCCTAAGCATAAGCAATGTGGATGTGTTTGTTACTGGCTCTAATGCAAAATTCCTGTCTAAGGATGTAATCACTGAGTTTCGTGGACGAGGAGATGAAATACACGTGCGCCCATTGACCTTCAGAGAAGTAGCAGATTTCCGTGATGACTATTCGCAAGATATGATTCGTGAATATATGCTCTATGGAGGATTGCCACAGGTCGTTTTAGAAAACGATGTCAACAAGAAGGTGAGTTATCTGGAACAGCAGATGGAGCATACTTATTTGCGTGACATAAAAGAGCGATATGAAGTTCGTCAAGATAGCGATTTGTCAGAACTAGTGGACATCATGGCATCATGTGTGGGTGGTCTGACCAATCCTCCAAAGATTGCAGACACTTTTAAAAGTGTAAAGCATAGTAGCATTTCAGTGGATACCATACGTCTCTACTTGGAATATATGGAGGATGCGTTCGTGTTGGAACGTGTTACTCGTTACGACATTAAAGGAAGAAAATACATAGATTCGCCGTTTAAGTATTACTTTGAGGATTTGGGATTGAGAAATGCCCGATTAGGATTTCGGCAAGTAGAACCAACGCATATGATGGAGAATATGCTCTACAACGAGCTTCGTGCTATTGGAATGAAGGTGGATGTAGGACAGGTGTTTACCGAAGTGAAAATCGAGGATGGATCCCGTCAGCGCAAGACGCTGGAAATCGATTTCGTCTGCAACCGTGGCTATGAGCGAGTATACATCCAATCTGCCTATGCGATGGAAACAGAAGAAAAACGAGATCAAGAACTGACCTCACTACGTAAACTTCGCGACGGATTTCGTAGAATCGTAATTGTAAACGGGCTACAACCTACCTACATGAATGAAGAAGGCGTGTATATTATAAATCTTATGGATTTTTTGCGCGACCCAGAGAAATACATGGAGGAGAGAGTATAAAATCACAATATTCTTAAACTAGTAACCCGTTGGCGGAATTAATTTAAGTTGACAACTATGAGTAAAAAGTTGTACATATCGCTGATTTTTAGTAACTTAGTGGTGATCGAAACATTAAGCTCAAACCATCGTATGTACAACCTTTATACAAAATTCGTCAAAGCACTTGAGATATGCAAGCAATTCTCTGAAAATCTCGTCAATGAATCGGGTAATGTTCCACGTTGTGGTCCTGTTCCCAAGTTTTCCGATTTTTGACGATACAAAATTACCGATTACACCCCAATAGGCTTGTTGGGCAAAGGAATCGTATGGTATCTTTTCGTGTTCGTGCATTACTGGTCAGCTTGATGGTTACATTCAGCGTTCATCCATTTCTCAAAATAGGCTTTATCGCCTTTGACGGACTTCAAAATACCGTCTTTCTGGTATTCCTTTATCAAGGGAACGACCTCGTACTTCATCTTGAATTTCAAGGTCTCCATGTCCTTGGCCATGAAATAGCTATGACCAACCATCAAATCTTCTAACTCAAAGTCAGCGGCTTTATGGCTGGCAATGAAGGATTGCTTGTCCTCGGCAGATGTGCCGTTGATTTCAGTGAATAACGCCAAGGATGCATCCTTTACATCATCGGCAATGGCATTCGCCTCGCACCAATTCTTTATTACATCGGCACTGGGTTCAAGCGTTACAAAGGCGAAGCGTCGTCTTACCGCATAGTCGATAGAGCCTGTAGAACGGTCTGTGGTATTCATCGTACCGATGATATACAGATTGGAGGGCACAGTGAAGTCATCCTTTGAATAAGGGAGTTTTAAGCTGATGGGGTGATTGCCTTCACCTGTTCGTTTGTCAGCTTCCAGCAAGGTGATAAGTTCACCGAAGATTTTGGAAACATTGCCACGGTTTATCTCATCTATAATGAGAATGAAGGGCTTGTTTGACACTTGCTTCTCCAGCTGATACTCTTTCTTCACAGCGTTGATGAATGCTTGGGCATAGTGCTGCCAGTTGTTTTCCACACCTTCACCAATGGCTTGCATCTTGACCTTTTCAATGTTGAGCGGTGAGGGTGAATACTCATCTCCCTTTTCGGACTTCGAAAGTACACTTCGGGTGCTTATCGTGTCGTTGCCTTCTTTCCACCATACCAATAAAGCTGATTTGCCGGTCAACGAAGGTATGGTCTTACGATTGGCATAGCCTTTGACCGACTGCAAGTACTTGTCGATGCACTTGATGATGTCTGAATCGCCGTTGGTTTGGGCTTTCTCACAGATGGACTTGAAGATACCGTTCTCCACTTTGTATTCCACACCTTCACCTTTTACCTCGGGCTTGAGTCCTTCCATAAAGTCTTCATAGTCCATGGATTGATGGAAGGTGCAAAAGGCGATTTGACCTTCTTCACGCAAACGCTCATATTCAGCCATCACCTTGTCATGGTTGGCAAAGTCATTGAAGTCTTTGTTACACATACGGACAGCAATCGATGCGGTGGCGTATGTCTTACCTGTTCCTGGTGCGCCTTGAAGAATGATATTCTTCTTGTGACGTAGCAACTTATATAGTGGTTCTATTGTTTCCATAGCTTGTTTCTTTCCTCCTTCGGTTTTTTGTTTGTTCTTGAAAATGTCTTTGTACATTCGGAATATGGGGCCTTTCAGGTAGGACAACATAGTCTGGAAGTCCACCCATTTGATTTGGCCATTATCTATATCGATGGTACGAGCCAACAGATAATAGGAGTTGTGCTCTAAATGATGGAGATCGTCTTCGCTTCCTTCAATCCAATCGAATCCGTTTGCTTTCAATAGGGTTGTCGGATAGGTGTCCTTGATTTTGAAATAGGCATCTACGTAGGGTTGCATATAACCTACCGGGGACTTATCATTGGCAAAGGGCACATATTGAGTGTTGAAACCTAATCCATAACCGATTTGCTTTCCACGCAGGAAGATGTGGTACTGAATTTCTGTGCCACCTCCTTCGTTAATAGCCCAATCCCTACTGTCATCATCATATTTGAAAAGAATGCCTCCTCGGGATGCACGGCTTAATGAGGCTATTTCTTTTCGAGTATAACGAAAGGTATCAACGAACTCGCCTAATGCATTATTGGTGGTGTTAATAAACGAACCAAGGTCAGCGCAAGGCACGGTTAATTCTTCCATTGCTTGCACTAACTCAGGGCGCAACTTCCACTCGAAATAGTTGTTCCCAAGGTCTTTGCCCATCATGGAGATAATCCAATAACAGTCTCCTTCGTTATTGGGGCGCTTTACAACAATATCGAGTTGTTTGCAAAGTGCTTGGCCTAAATGGGTATTGTGGGAGTTGTACTTCTGAGGGGCAGATACGGTCTCATTGTCGTACTTTTCTGCTAAAGTGCGGCAGGTGGACTTGTGGTCAGGCTCATTGCAGAACTTGACCAACATGTCGATGCGGTCGGGAGTCATTAGCTTGCCGTCACGCAGAAAGGTTTTCCACATGTCCACCGTAATGCCGGTGTTGCATGTGAAATAGCCTTCATCATCGATATAGATGAATATTTCCTTCATTGCATTCAAATTTGCTATAGATTCCTGTTAATAACAGATGGCTGCCACTTGTTGGCAATGGCTTCCCTACGTTATTTGCCTTTTCTGTCCCCTGATGGTCTTGCAGGTGGGGCGTATTAGGTATATTCGGTAATTCTCGCTGCTGTTCCTTGTCCATACTATTTCTTTTTAGGTGGAGGCGGTGGCTGAAGCCGACTTGTAGTGGGCAACTGATTTTGATAAGTCGTCTCAGTTGGTCTTTAAATCATCTGAGAATGATTGGACGAATTATTGCCTGTCGATTTGTTTGATTTATCACTCATAGCTATAAAAATATCGTTTCATAAAATCGTCGGCTATTGCTTGATAAGCTTGATCTTCTTTCTTGCTAATCTTTCGAACCAACTTGTTCATTACCTTAATTCCGCAGCACTATTATAACTTAAACTTTTTAAGTACCTGAGCAACAAAAGTTCTTAGACTAACTAAACGGCAAAGCCGAGCGGCCCAGGAATTTGCCATGTCGAAGAATTCACTTATCTTAGTGTTACAAAAACAAACAAGCAAAACTCTGATATGACATGGCGAAGATACAAATTAAATCTGAGAAGCTCACTCCTTTTGGAGGAATATTTTCAATCATGGAGCAATTTGACTCCACATTGTCATCTGTAATCGACTCAACCCTCGGTCTAAGGTGTAGATCGTTCGGTTATCAGTACAGCGAAATCATCCGTTCTCTCATGAGTATCTACTTCTGTGGTGGCTCATGTACCCCAGGATGTCACTACTCATTTGATGAACCATCTCTCGCTTCATACGACACTTCACACTTGTAGCTCTGACACTATCCTCAGAGCGATAAAGGAGCTGACGCAAGAAAACATTTCATATACATCTGATACGGGTAAGAACTACGATTTCAACACGGCTGACACCCTCAATACCTTACTATTCAATTGTATGTTTGCATCTGGCCAACTGAAAGAGGGTGAGATGTATGATGTTGATTTCGACCATCAGTTCATGGAGACTGAGAAGTATGATGCAAAGCCTTGAGAGGATGTGTACACGCAAGAAGGACGTTGAAGGGCTTGGTTGCGGATTTGTGGATATAGTATCTCTTACGGCGCATGAAACCTAGTGCTGGGCCTAATGATGTAAAAGTTCGACTAACAGAAAAATTCTGGCGCAGATTTGGCGCACCCATAAACGAAAAAACAGCGCAACTTGTTGTTTTTACAACTCATTACGCTGATTTTGGCGGAGAGAGAGGGATTGAGGCTCTGCCATTCCCTTCTGCTTGCCGCAGGGGCCATTGCAAAGATTGTGAAACTCACAGCCTTACGGCTGTTTGTTCTTTTTTGTACAAGCCCTTTGCAGGAGCAAACTCCTGACGGACTTGCACGAAAAAAGCCCAGCGCTTTGCGCTGAGCTTCACTCCTTTGCGGAGAGGGAGGGATTCGAACCCCCGGAACGTCTCCGTTCAACGGTTTTCAAGACCGCCGCAATCGACCACTCTGCCACCTCTCCAGTCCTTGCAAAACACTGGTGTGTTTCGTTTGGGATTGCAAAGGTAGATATTTTTTTTTATTCTGCAACTTTTATTTGCTAAAAACGACTCGTTTTTTATTTTTTTTCAAATGAGTGGAAAATAATCGTGATGCTGTTCGTAATTAATTTTTTTTGGAATAACACCCATAGGGTGTTAATTATTGTTATCTAATTTGGCGTTTTATGTTTTTATTTATAACTAATATGTTATAAATTCTAGAAAATTTTAATTTTTAATGTGAGCGCAATGTGCGTTTAATATGCCTAAAATGGCATTTTTAAAATTTTTGAAAAAAGATGTAGAGATAATTTGTACGGCAATTTGCTTTTTCTAAAATGAGAAGATAATTTTGTTGTAGATAAAACTGAAGAATTTATTTGTCCGGCATTCTTTACAGGACTGATGCTTCTTACCAGCCATCTGATGTGTCTGAACTATATAGCCTATGTTTTTTGCCTGTTAAAGTTTTGCATTACATTTGAGCCGGCCTCGTAAATCGTTGTCGTTTATACTCTAGCTCAGGGCCTGCTTACGGTGTGTTCCTATTGATAAATAATTTCTTTTCCTAGCCCTGTTCTGGTTGCTTAACGGCAGCAAACGTCTCCTGTGTAGCAATATGTTTTCTAGTCTATTAGTTAACTAATTGATACATGTGAATATATACTATACTTAAAACTGTTTCGGTTACAATTTAAAAAGAAACTATTATGGGAAAAAATAATTTTGGAGCTGAAATAATTGGACTTGAGCCGTCTCTAATGAGGTATGCTTACAGCCTTACATTTAATATAGATGATACTAAAGATCTTGTACAGGAGACTTTTTTTAAGGCGCTTAACAATAAGGATAAATTTGATGAGGCAACCAATATAAAGGCGTGGTTGTACACAATAATGAGGAATACCTTTATAAATGATTATCGTAGAAGGATAAAAAAACAGGCTATTTTCAGCGAGGATGTTCATGAATATGTGTTGAACAACAGGCCGGCAGATACATCTCCGGAAAGTGATTACAACTATAGGGAGCTTACCGTTATGGTAAATTCTCTTCAACCTGAGTTCAGAATTCCGTTCCAGATGCACGATAGCGGGTTTAAGTATCAGGAGATTGCAGATGAGCTTGGCTTGCATTTGGGCACGGTAAAGAGCCGAATACATTTTTCAAGACAGAAACTTATGGCAAAAATTAAAATGTAAAATGACGAATGGGTGGCTGTGTACAACGGCCATCCTTTTTTAATTTATGGGGTAAAGAGAGGGGTGCCAACGCCAAAGCTATAACGTAAGGCTATTATATTCAAATAAATCCCTTCCCTCGGGCCACTTTTTTACCTTATTTAGTGCACGCTTAATATTAGAATTTATCTCCAAATAAAATTTAGGGCCTTTCCAAGAGGAGGTGTTGGTTACAAATACCCAGATATAGCCGTTTGATTCCTTCTTTATCAGCGCATTGGTGCCGCTCATGTTACCGCTTCTGAACCACTCCTTTTTTGAAACTTTAGACCAACCAATGGGAATAAGGTTCTTCTGCGGCAATGTCATCTCCTCTATAGATTCAGAGGACAATATGTCGGGACGATAATCAACATTATCTATTGCTGCCACCAATTTTAGAAGTTCTGCCGGAGAGGCAACCCAAGCTCCGGCGCCAAGTAGAGCCTTTACATCATTACCGCCATTAGCCTTTTCCACCCAGTCTTCGGATCCGTCATAAGCCTCAATGAAATCCGAACCTCCTCCATCATAGTAATATACCTCGTGCTCATCCCTGTCTTCAGGAAAATTTTCGGCAATATGAATGTCGTATATTCCAAGCGGCTCAAGTATGTGGAGTTTAATGTAATCTTCGTATCTGCTTCCCGACAATTTTTCTATTACCGAACTTAAAATAAGGTATCCAAGGTTGGAGTATCGCGATGAGGTACCAGGTGTCCAGCGTAATCCTACTCGCGTGGCATATTCAACATAGTCCCGGGTGGAGAGCGGAAGTTCCTTTTTAAGATAATTGGCAACAGACTTGGCATTGAACATAGGATCTCCATGCGGGGAACGGAAGCCGCCCCTGTGACGTAACAGGTCGTCTATTGTTATCATCTCCAACTTTTTATCTTTGTAATTGAGGTAGATGCTGTCGTTAAGAATACCGGTTGGGCCAAATACTTTGTCGGTGAGCTGTAATTTTCCCTCCTCCTTTAACTTCATAATTCCTATAGCGGTTATGAGTTTTGAACCAGAAGCTATTCTAAATATGTTTTTTACCGTACAGGCTGTACTGTCCTCATCGTTGATGTAACCATACCCCTTGGCATACAGTAATTTGTCATCTTTCATTACGGCAAACGATGCCCCCTTCATTGCGTTTGCCCGCATAAATCTTTCTATGGCTCTGTCTAATTTTTCGCACCCCTCAAAATCGCTCATTTCATTTGTAAGGATATGGTTTAAGGCAACCTTAACCTCTATGGTATCTTTAATGCTTTGCCTCTCAACTTTGTTCCTGTTATTGACAGTAGATGCCAAACCGCAAAAAAACAGCGTAAAAAATAGTATTGTGAAAAATGTGAAAACAACAATCAGCCGTTTATATACCCGTTCCTTGCCAAAACGCATTACATAACAGATAAAAAGTCTTATCTGCTTCCAGATATATTGTAACGGGCTACGTTTCATATAAGACTATGCATTTTTCATCACCTCAATAATAGACGGATATGTCTTATGCAGACACGGCTCCAGCTCTTGCGGCTTTACCCATATACACTTGGTTATGTTCTCCTCTGTCTGCGGTACGGGTGCCTCGTGAGACTTGCAACGCATTTTATACCAATATGTATGCTTTAACATAAACAGACCTCTAAGCATGTATGTGTGGTTGGTTATGCAGATAAGCTCTCTAAGTTCAAGGTTATGCAAACCGCACTCCTCGCCAACCTCTCTTAAAGCAGAGTTACGTATATCCTCGCCGGGCTCCTGTTTTCCTTTTGGAAGATCCCAATATCCGTTTCTGTAGATAAGAAGATATTCACCGTTCTCATTTTCCACAAGCCCCCCCCCGGCATTTATCTGAACAAACTCGGAACAGATGTTTTTATAGACAGATTGCTCCATTCCGGCTCCGGTTGGGATATACAGTGACTTTATATTAGTGTTGTCCCTCATAAAGAGAGGCAACTCTTTTATGTCTGAACTGTTATTGTAGGAGTAAATTATATTGTTTGGATCTTTTAACGGAATCTCCATATCATCGCAAACAATAAGTTTTCTTGTGTCAAAATATATTGTGAACATTTTAGTTTTTGCTATCTTTGCTACAAAGATAGAGTGTATTATGGAATCTATAGAAAAAATTATTGCAAAAGAGCTTTTAAACGAAAAAGCTGTTAAGCTAAGTGTCGATAAACCATTTACTTGGGCATCGGGCTGGAAATCTCCTATTTATTGTGACAATAGAATTCTTCTCTCTTTTCCAAGAGTAAGACGCATCATAACCGAATCATTTGTTGAGATTATTAACCAATATTTTAAAGATGCGGAGATTATAGCCGGTGTTGCTACAGGAGCAATTGCATATGGAGCCCTTGTTGCAGAGGCTTTGGGGAAGCCGTTCATCTATGTGCGTCCAAAACCAAAAGATCATGGTACAGGTGCCCAGATAGAGGGTGTGTTGCCAAAAGGTGCAAAAGTAGTAGTTGTTGAGGATCTTATTTCAACAGGAGGAAGCAGTCTTTCTGCGGTAGATGCCCTTATGAAAAACGGTGCAGTTGTAATGGGTATGGTTGCAATATTTACCTACAACTTTATTAAGGCACGCAGAGCTTTTGAATATGCAAATGTTGAGCTTCATACGCTTAGTTATTATGACGCTTTACTTGCACAGGCTGTTGAGGATAAGTATATTAAGCCGGAAGATGTGGCTGTTCTTAAGGAGTGGAGACTTAATCCCGAAATCTGGGGCAAATAATTTAGAAAAAGGTTAATGAGTTTTACAGAGATAAAGGGTAAGGCGGTCATGTTAGACCAGCCTGCTATGTTGTTGTTCAATGCCTTTTCTGATCTTCGCAATTTTGCAATGGCTATTCCTCCCGATAAAAAAGAGGGACTTACCATTACAGCAGACAGCATTGAGGGGACAGTAAACGGAATGAATGTAGGTGTTAAGATTGCAAACAAGGTTCCGTTCAGCTCTATCTCCTTTGAACCTTACGGACAGCTCCCTTTTGAGTGTGCATTTACAATTTATCTTAAGGATATTGCTCCTCAAAAGACAGAGTTTCAGATAGTCCTTAATGCAGAACTTAACTATATGGTAAAGTTGATGATAGGGGGCAAGTTGCAGGGGGTGGTAGACACAATTACAGATCAGATTGCTGCTGCGTTCTCTGGTAAGGCGCCAAGCAGGGAGGAGATTGAGCGCATGATGAAAGAGCGTGGCGGAAGTATGTTCAGTTAGGCGTTTGCGTTAGCTTTAGCTTTTGCGTTGGCTGTTTTGAAGTAAAGAAAGTAAAGAGAGGGTAGAGAGGGGAAAGAGAGTTAAGAGGGGAGTAGTAGAAAGTAATGAGTGAGTGGATAGGATAAAGGTGGTATAATGAATGATTTGCCAAAAGAATTTATAGAGATTGTTAATGATGCATTTGGAAGCACTGTAGCGTCTGAATTATGCAGTACTTTGTTGTCTGCAGAACAGTCTGTGGCTATAAGGTTCAACCCATTCAAATCTCCTTTACAAGATGATGATAGAGTTATTGAGACCGTCCTTAATGAATTAGGCTGTGGCCTTGATATTTGTGACAGTCCTAAAAAAGTTCCATGGTGCAGTAGTGGTGTTTATCTAACTAAGAGACCGTCATTTATTTTTGACCCGCTGTTTCATGCAGGGGCGTACTACGTTCAAGACCCCTCTGCAATGTATATGGAGATGGCTCTTAAAGTTGCAGGATATCCAACTTGTGAGTCGTTGGAAAATCTAAAAGTATTGGATCTGTGTGCTGCTCCGGGTGGGAAAAGTACGCATCTGCTCTCTTTGCTGCCATCGAGCTCACTGTTGGTCTCCAATGAGGTGATTAGTTCAAGGGCAACAGTTCTTGCAGAGAACATAGCAAAATGGGGATGCGACAATGTTGCTGTCACAAATTCAGATCCTTTAGATTTCTCAAAGCTTGAGGAGTGGTTTGACATTATAGTAGCGGATACACCATGCTCAGGTGAAGGGATGTTCCGCAAAGATCCTAATGCTGTAAAAGAGTGGAGCCTTGCAAATGTAAAATTATGTAGTGAACGCCAGCAGCGTATCTTGTCCGATGTATGGCCTGCTTTGACCCCCGGTGGTGTGCTGATCTACTCTACTTGTACATTCAACCTATATGAAAATGATGGAATCATAGAGTTTTTGGGTGAAAATTTTGGGGCGGAGGTTATCCCTCTCTCATCTTTGGTTAAGGATTTTCCGCAACTGTATATTACAAGAGCGGGTGGTTGCCAGTTTATACCGGGAAGAGTAGATGGTGAGGGGCAATATATAGCCGTAGTAAGGAAACCTGCAGAATCATCATGCCGCGGATTGGGTAGAGTGCCACTTTTGCACAAGGAGAGGAGAGGAGGTGGTTTAAATAATAAGGGCAAATTTACAGTTCCTCCATTCTTAAAATACTTTATAGATGAGGATTATGAATTGTATTTAAAAAATGATCTCATTAAAGCCGTTCCAAGGTCTCATATTGCCTCCCTAAGCAGATTAGAGAGGTCGTTAAAGGTTATTATGTCGGGAAGAGCGGTTGCAAATACATTAGGTGCACCGGCAGCAGATTTGGCGTTGTCTGCCAATATCTCCAAAATAGATATTCCTAAAGTAGAACTTTCTAAGGAAGAGGCTATTAAATTTCTGCAAAGGGAGCCGCTTATATTTAATAGCAGTCCTAAAGGGTACCTTCTGCTTACCTATACGGGGCTTGGGCTTGGCTTTGTCAAGAATCTTGGTAACAGGAGTAACAGCCTTTTGCCAATGAACAGACGTATCTTAAAAAGGCTTTAGCATTAGCCTTGGCTTTAGCCTTTATAGTGTATTGTTTAAAGTTCGTTAATTAGTTGCGTAGTTTTAAATAAATTTATTTTTCATATTTACTCTATACACTCTCAACTATAAACTCAATTAAGGCCAATGCTAACGCTAATGCCAAAGTAAATAAAAAAGGATGGCCTAAACCATCCTTTTTCCTGACTTCGTCAATGCGTACCCCAAAATTTTTCTGAGAACAATATAGCAATACGTTGATGTCGTTTCATGAGCATTGTTCGATTGATAGTCTGCTTATTTTGAGGCAAAGTCATCTGTATTGTGACTATAGTTTTGGCAAGTTCAAGAACCTTGTCCACACTCATGTTAATATTCGATAGTTTTAGAAGTCTTTCCAGTTCTTTGTACACTTTGAGAGCCACAAAACAGATACATACATGAGCCTCTATCCTGCGTCGCGTGAAGTGGAACATAGGGCGTATCTCTATCTTTGATTTTGAAATACGAAATGCCCTTCCTACGTGCCATAGGTTATGGTACGCATCATAGACTTCACCGGCCGGAATATTTGTATTGGTAAGATAACCTTTTAGTCCATCCCATTTAGCATCAGCTTCAAGTTTGGCGTAATTGATGGATACTTTAACGTCACCTTCCATCTTAAGGAACTTGTTATAGCCACGTTTGTTGATATTATCCTTCGTAAGAGTTCCTCGGCTATAGGCTTTTTCCAAACGACGTATTCCCTTTTCTCTATTATACGCATCCTTGCGGGCACGATCATCGGTATACCCTACCAACAGTCGTTGTGCGTTACCTTTGTCATATTCGACCATCTGGCAATCAACCTTTGGCTGTTTCAATATCCATTCCTGTATCTTTCTACTCTCGTTTTTAATCTTTGCTCCGATAATGTATTTGTAACCGTTATCCTCAAGGTCTGCTATGTTGTCACCATTCATCAGTCCTGAATCAGCCACAACAATGAAGTCTTCCAAATTGTATTTCCTGACAAATTCAGTCACCACCGGTAACATAGTGTGTCCTTCATATTTATTCCCTTCATGTATGCAATATGCCAACGGATAACCTCCAATACTCACAAGCAGTCCTAGTATTATCTGTGGATTCTTATGTCGTCCTTCTTTAGAAAATCCTGTTTTACGCAGTTCATCTTCGTAATCTGCTTCAAAATAAAGAGTGGTCACATCATAAAACAGAATGCCGATATGACCATTCAATATTTGCTTTGTATGCAATACGCTTATATCCTGCACAATTTCATGTTGGTTGTCACTGAGCTTATCCAAATAGCGGTATATTTTTGACAGGTTTACATCTTCATCAAAATGGTTCTTCAGATAATCTACGGTGGCAGCCTTGCTTGCAGGATAGGCTAAGCGGGCCTTTACTAGTTGTCGAAACACTACGTCCTCAATTTTATTGAAGCCCACATTGTCAAATACACGGTCAAGAATCAAGTCGGCTCCATTTATAGAAATGTTCGTTATGCATGAAAGCATCTGTTCCGCATTCAGCAGTTCTGCTTCACATTTACTTCGTTCCTCTCCAAATAAATCCAAACGGGGATGACGCCGTTCTTGTTCTCTGTCAATCCATTCTCGACCTTTTGAGAGAAGAGGGCTTATGTCTTCGGGACTTTTGGCTATGCCGATTGTTATAAGCTCCTTATAAATACCGGAGCATTTTTCAGCAACCACTATGCTCACCGTTCCTGAACGATTCTTTTTTCGCTTGATAAACATAAAAAAATACTTTGCGTACCCCAAAATAAGGGTACGCAAAATTATAAATAATTAATTATAAAGCGTTTATAAAATATCCTTTTTTTGAGTGACGAAGTCAGGAAAACAGCGTTAGCATTGGCGTTGGCATTGGCTTTTTTAGTAAAGAGTGTAATTAGCTAAAGCAAAAGCCAAATAAAAGTTTATAGTTGAGAGTTTATAGCTGCTAAACTGTTCTCTTTAGAACTTTAAACCAATTAACTGACTATAAACTTTTAACTATAAACTAATTACGGCACGGAGAGAATAACTATTTCTGATTACATTGAATATAAGACAGTTACAATATTCATGTGAAATTTTTAAAAAAAATTGTGTTACAAAACGGCAATTTCTTCCTCCATTAATCAAACGCAATATTGCGTTGAGATTAATAAAAATACCAAATGAAAAAGACCACATTACTATTATTTACAGCATTTGCCATAATGGCATCTGCAGTTTCTTGCCAAAAAGAACAGATTAAGAACAACATCCCATTAGAGGAACAGGCAAAAGAGTCTGCACTATTATCAATCAATATATGCACCCCTGCAACAAAAGCACAGGGAAGCGAGCACGGAAATTCTGCCAACGATGCAAAAATAAATACTCTTGAGATCCTCATCTTTAACAATGAGCAGGGAGCGGAGAACGGGCTGCTTGAGGTATATAAGAATTTGTCGGGAAGCCAATTAACAGACCTCTCAAACATAGAGATCACCGCCACAACAGGTGCAAAGAAACTGTTCATAATTGGCAACTCACATATTGGCAATACCCTAAGATCTATAACTAAATATTCAGATTTTGAAGCAATTGAAAGTTCGTTATTAAGCGAAAACGCCCAAGATTTCTGTATGACCTACTCCTCTGAGACAACACTTGCACCTGTAACCGAGATAACTGCAGAGCTTACAAGATTGGTTGCCAGAGTTAAGTTAGGATCATTAAAAACCAATTTTACAGGGACCTCATTTGAGGGAAAATCTTTAGAAGATGTTAAAATTTATCTGCTTAACGCTCATTCAAACAAGCTCCTTTATAATGGAAATGCGCCAAGCAACAGCACCATTTTCAACTACAAGCGTGCAAAAACATCTGATTACGAAAGTGCAGAGATGAACGGCATTCTGTATGAGTCAATTAGTTCCCCTTTAGCACCGTTAGGCGAGATAACTTCTCACTATTTCTACTGCTACGAAAACCTTTTGGAATTGGAAACAGAAACCGACAGATATACAAGGCTTGTAATAGAGGGAAAGCTTAATGGCACAATATATTACTACCCAATAAACATTAACCGCGAGGGATTTGGCTATGTATCAACTACAAGCCATAAAGGTGTAAAACGCAATGCCTCTTATAGCATAAATTGTACTATAACCGGTATTGGTTCAAATGACCCCGACGAGATAATAGAGAACAGCACCATTTCGGTTGATATCACCGTAACCGAGTGGGAAGATGTTGATTCTGCGGAGATTAACTTTTAAACAACGAATATGCATGAAAAAAAGTCTATATTTCTTTGGCTTTTAATCTGCTTGCTAACAGGTTTGTTTGGCAGCAGTTGCAAAGGTAAGATATACGAAGAGAGAGATGAGTGTCCATGCCTGTTAAAAATAGGATTTGAAAACAGCAAAAATATAGACTGTTACCGGATATGGATATTTGATGAGGAGGAGAACCTTTTAAAACAGGAGATGTTTACCCCATCTGAGGCAGGAGAACTGTATGAAACGACCATACCAAGATGTATCTTTAAGGTTTATGTATGGGGGAATGTGGGAGACAATACTCTTTTTTCTTACAATGGAACAAGCTCCATGCTAAAACAGAACAGGAGCAGTTCATTAGACAGGTTGTACTTTGGAAATGCCAAAGGCAGCTGCTTAAAGAGAGAGGTTTTATCTCTGCAGGTTGAGATGTGCAAACAGTACGCTACCGTTGAACTAAATATAAGTTGTTCCGCAAAAAGCAGTATGAACGTAAAACAACTTACAGCGCACACCATAACCAACAGCATAGGATACTATCTTAACGGCAATACAATTGAGGGGACAGGCGCAATATACACCGCCACGCCATCCTCATTAGATGAAACAGAGGATAACATAGTATTATCTTTTGAATATAACATGGCAAGACCGGTATCCTTTAACGGAATGAGTATAGAACTTAATGACGGCATTAAGGATATTCTTGCAGTTGACATGGGAAAACTCCTTAAAAATGGCAATTACGATATTAAAAAGCGTAACCTCAACGATATAAAAGTGGATCTTAATCTCTCCACAGGAATATGTCTGATAAGTTGCAAAGATTGGGAAGAGACAGATGATGTAGATATTGTAATGTAACCAGACAAAAGAGAGGATGACTGTAATAAATGGTCATCCTCTCACTACATTTAAAGACAAATAAAAATTGGCCTTCTCTCTGTTTCAATCATCTGCCTTTTATTGTTTATAACCAATTAGTTTACATCAAGCAAATGCTCCTCAATCTACTTCTTTAAAGATGGAATAGCATTAGAAATAAAATCATTTGTTGAATTATTGGTGTCTACCAACTTGCCGTTTGCATCTCTCTTACGCCTTACACTCTTGCCATATCTTTTTGGATCCATATCTATCTCTCCGCAAAAAGCATAACCGGCATCTAATTTTTCTCCAAACTCCAGTGAATAGAAGAGCTGTTTCAGTGAAAGGTTAACAGCATCCAATACCCATTCATTAGGTATCTTGTACGCTTTGGATATATTCATTGTAAAATCACCTACCTTGGTGTGATTAATATATTGTCCCTCCCATTTATATTCTTTAAGGAATTTTTCTTTTGTAACTGATTTAGGTAAAATTGCTATCGCATGGCCTGTATAACCTCTGTTGTGGAGAACCCAATATGAAAGCGAGTAGGTATACCATATCTCCAAATTTGGGACTGCCGGATTATCTATATCTTGATTTGCAGATGATGAGGATTGGTCATACCACTCAAAATTCGCATTGGAAAGATCAAACGAATTTGGGTTTTCCAACGTATGGTTCTGCGCATTGTTTGCAATCACAAGAGATTCCCCAGGCTTTACAGGGATATCCTTCCCGTTGCCAGGTATACAATATGCTGTCTGTATTCCGGTATGAGTATCTTTTATGGGAGTTATATACTCGTATGGCAGTGTAGAATTAATTTTGCTCTCCATTATCATAACACCGTCTGCATATAAAACTTCATCTGTATTGTTTGTAAGTTTATAGTACTGATCTCCGTTATGCTTTTCCGGTCTTCCGGTCTCCGGAAGTGCATTGCTGGTAAAGAATATCTCCTCTATGAGCAACTCGCCAGGTTCAATATTCCTCCAGCTCTGACTAATATGAATTGTCCCTAAAGCCTTTTTTGAAGCAGTAGTAACTATCTTTACATCAGCGGTCCTATATTCATCTGTTTCATTCTCCGCAAACAAAAGAGAGACAGTACCATCCTCTTGATTAACTGAAGCATTCTTTATCCAATTTACATTCTGCGGAAGTTCTACACTAAAATCTATTCCTTTCATCACCCCTACAACCTTCTCTCCACCGTATGCTCTAACTCTAAGTTTTGTCTGTTGCGGATCGGTTGGTAATATCTGCGATTTCTGCACTATTGCAATCGTTGCAGTTGCAGTACCAGCGGCAAGATTTAGTCTTGCGCTACGTTCAACATCGCCCCTATTAGATTTAACAGTTATATTTACCTTTGCATTCCCCTCACCCTTCAAGGCAGACAATTCATACCAATCCTGCCCGTCTGTGCTTATGGCCCATACAGTATTGGATTGAATATCAATTACAGAAATACCACCATCGGGAGTAAAATTAAACTCAGGAGTCTTTCCTGCCTCGGTAATACCGTTAATAACCAGAGAATCCTGTTTAGAATCCTTTGAACATCCTATTGCAAGCATTACAACAGATGCCATGAATAAATAAAGTAATCTTTTCATAAATATTTAATTATTAAAAACTTATACAAAAACCTAACACACCTTTTATCAGAAGCAGACCCCTAACGATGTCGTAAGCAAATTTGCATAATCCATACATCCATATATGAACCTTCCATACTTAATCGCAAAAAAAACTGCAGTCTTTGGAGTAATTTCCCGCTGCAACTTCAGTTTAGGCTCAAACATAAAGCAGCTGTCGCTTAATCTGTCATACATCTTTACAAATGATGCACGTATCTTAGTATCTATATGTTGCTCAGGAATATCTATATATCCGTTTATATTTATACTGTATGCCATCCGTAATGCAAACTCAAAACTCCAGATATTATAATAGTGCACATAGCCTGCCTCTGCCTGCGGCACAATTGCACCAAACTGCAATTCCTTATTTGGGAAAAGATATTTAGCCTTAAAATCGTAGTAACTGGCCGCTGCCTCAAACCAAACGTTATAATTATGTCTGTTAATAAGAACTTTTTCCTCTATCTTGGCTGTAATATTTTCATTTTTATACATTTTAAGGGAACCTAATATTTTATTGACATTACCTGCTCCATTATCTATTATGTTCTCCGTACCTGTTCGCCTTTCGTACACCACTGAAGCCTCCATACCCCATATTGTTCTTTCATTCCTCTTTTTGTAAGCAACATTACCAAACAGTTTTTCTATATGCAAGGAGGTTAACGGAACCATATTCTGAGTTGGCAGATGGCGCCTTACTCTAAATGAGCCATATCCGGTATTGACATACCACCCCTGATACTTACAGGGTGTAATTGAAATAGTTGCAGAATATTCATTGCCTTTATATCTATTACTGCTGTAATTCCCTGCACCACTGAATCTCTCATAATGACTTCCCAATCCGGTAAATTGCATTTCAGATGTATTTGCCCCGTTTTCATTATAGAAAGCAACATCCAAAAACTGCTTATATATTCTGCCGCCTATATTAACCCCTAACAAGTATCCGTTTATACGCACACCTCCAGAGAGTGCAGCATTGAAATCAGAAACAATACCTCTTGTACGAGGGTCTGTATTTCTGTACTCATGTAACGCTCTGTAATGTCCCTTTATCCCAAATGCAAACCCTCCACGCTGCACAGCATAACCGCCTGAAAATATGTATTGCTCTGCAGAGAGGTTTCCGCCCACCGAGTCTGCAAGAATATATGGATAGAGTTGCAGGTAATCAGATGTGGAGTTCCAGCACACATCCTTAATCTTGCCGTTTGTGTACTCTACATTGCCCCATACTGCAGATCTTTTATTAAGTTTTATATATGAATCTACAGAGAATACCCCTTTTTTTTCACCACGTCCCAATTGCGGCATGAACGCATGGCTCTCATCTCTGTATTTGGCAGATACAGCTATCTTTGTGAGAGATCTCTCGTGTGCATAAAGCATTGCTGCCTGGGTTCCTTTTACAACAGATTCTCCAATAGTATTTATCGGGAAGAAAAATCTTGCTATCCCGGTGCTGTCTCTGTTGTTTGCCTGCACAAGAGTTGTAACAGTCATAAAGAGCACTATTCCAAAAAACTTAATCATATTGCTACAACTCCCTAAGTTTCAAAATAACAGTTTCTTTATCATGTAGCAGATTCACAGCCTTCTCGGGTGAATTGTTTCCTGAATACCTTACCCGTTTCTGCTTTCCGTTAGAGAAAATAGCAGTGGCATCAAAGGAGATAAGATAGACCCCTTTCAGTAGCTTTATTGTTCCCTCTCCGTTTATAAAAAGCGGGAAATCAAAATCCATACGTGTGTTAAGGTTTCTTATATAGGAACCGGCAAGTGTCTGGTCTACCTCCATTCTCACAATGTTGCTGCCATCTGGCATCTGAGCCTGTAATGACACTATGGTAAACAGATTATCTGTTGAGTCTTTTCCGCAGCCGCCTAACACAGTACTCATAGCTATCACACATACTATTACGGTACCTTTTTTAAATATTTTTCTTTTCATGGTATCTACAATTTAAAGTTTAGTTCCATCCCAAAATATGGTCTAACATCTCTTCTTACCGTTATACCTTTGGATGTCTCGTAAGATGGGGTGTAATCCGCTATCTTATTTACAAATACCGCCAAAGCCATCTTGTCTTTATAAAGAGTCTTGGTAACCTTAAGATTAATATTCATACTAAAAGGTATTCTTCCGTACTCGTATATAGATTTATCGCGACTCGATTTTATAAGCTCAGCCAGCACGCCGTTTTTTGCAGACTCTTCTGTAAATTTGTGTTCTTTTAAATTCTTGTCTATGTACAATATAGGGTACGGATTACAATAGCCGTTCTGCGCCCCTGTAAACCAAAGACACTGAAATGAAGTTGAGAATATAAGACCGAATCGTGGGATCTGCGTATCGAGTGTAAAATTTGTATTAAACATCTCCCTCAGATATTTGTCTTCATCTTCATACAGCCCTACATACGGATAAATTTTTCCCCCAATCACAACTGAAGGTCTGTAGTATTGCGGCTGACTATTGGAATATCTTGTCTTGAACCATGCTCCTGTTATTGTAAGTTTTGTCTTTATGGACTCTACCCGTTTAGTTGACAATGTAAACTCCACTCCCTCTTTTTGCGTACGGCTTCCGTTGGTCGTAAAACTATACGAAAGCATTAAAGTATCCTTTACGTATGGCAGATTCTCCAACGATGGCGGACCGGTAAGGGATTTATAGTCAACTGCCGATTCATCGTAATCTTTGTAAATTATTCTGTCTAACTTAGAACTGGATCTAAACCCAGACTGCATATCTTCTCTAAAATAGGTAATAGAGAGCGCTAAACCGTTCCATTTGGCATCGCCTCTAATCTCCCACTTAAAGTTCCTTGCCGCCTTAAGTTTGTGGTTTGTAGGATCATATCTCTTTACAAATAGGTTTATTCTTCTAAGATTCTTATCTACAGGCCAATAATTAAACTGTGTAATATCATAGTAGATTGGATCAGGATAGAGCATATCCATAGTAGGCATTTTTGTATGCCACCCCGCACCTCCACTCAATGCTGCAACAAGTTTGCTGCCTCCTATATTTATAGCTGGAAATTCTAATCTTACATTAAGCCTTGGATCTGTGTATATACTACCTTGTATTGAGTATTCTTTCTCTATATTAATCATTGATGTAGCCCTAATTCCAAGCATTGTTTCTAATCTGAATACTCCAATGTTCCATTTGGAACTTACCTCGGTAAAAGCTGATATATGATGGATTGCAGGAATTGACGAGAACCTGCGTGGCCTTACGTTCATATCAGGGCTAAACGGGTGGTGTGGATCAAAGATCACCCCTTTGCCATAATTTTTATCCATATTCCAGTCCGTTCCAATTTTAAAATCATGAGTCATTGAAGGTGTCTTTACTCTAAATTTAGACAGAGCCTTAACATACGCGTAAAAAGGTTTACCGTCTACCTTAAGTGTTGCTTCATAACGAGAAGGAACAATTAAAGCATCATGTTCACCCTCCGTAAGGGCGGTAGAAAGTGGTACAGTTGAACCTAACACAACATATTTCCAACGGCTTATCTCGTCAAATTCAGCTGTTAGCGAGGTTGTTAGCATAAACTGTCTGAAAAAGCCGGTTTCTACCCTGTTCTTTACACCAAACACTGCTCCTACAACAATCTTGTTATACTCCGATTTATATATCTCTATAGGGCGGCTCCCAAGCCCTCTGTCCAAATCCTTGTCTGATTTACGATTGTCAAATGACCCTGTAAAATCCATATTACCATTAACAGAGAACTCCAATCCATCTAAAACTGTCCATCTTTTGCCAATCCTGTAACCTGCCGTAAGGCGGCTGTAGTTCTGTCTGGTATTTCTTGGGTCGCTCATGGCATTTAAATAACCAGCATTCACATTCATTGTAAGTTTATCTCTTTCTCCCCATTCAAAACCTTTTCCTGTATAAAACAGTTTACTCTGCATATCTGCTTTAAAACGTGCCTCTATATCCCTTCCCCCCTGCTTTCTCTTTACACTAACAAGGCCACTTGTAAGATCTCCGTATTCAACAGATGGGATTCCCCTCACTACTTCAATAGATTCAATATCATCTGTAGATATTGTTCTCATATCCGCACCTGCATTTACAAATGAAGACCCGTATGCGCTATATGCGGGGGTAGACTGTAGGTTAGCATCATTGTTTACCGGAATGCCATCTATCAAGAATTTTGTCCCTAAAGCATGCGTACTGTAGTCCCCTCCGCTTATGGTAGCAGCGCTTCTCAGACTCACAATTTGGGGAGAACTCAATATAGGATCTTTTGCCCTGCCACCCGGGAGTAATTCCATCACATCTGCAATACTAGATGGCTGTATATGTTTTATTGCACTTTTTCCTATCCGCGAAGAATTTACAACCTCATGAGATTCCGTTGCCGTTACAACAACCTCCTTAATTGAATAGACATCCTCCTTAAGTATATATACTCTGTTGTTTTCCACCAGACTGTTGATTGTTATATACCCCATTAAAGATATTTCTATTCGCTTCCCCATAAATGATCTTTTTTTAAAATCAAGGATAAAACAGCCGTCTGAATCTGTAACATCGTACACATTTGGCATGCCACTCACAACAACCGCAGCAAATTGAAGTGGCTGTTTATTTATATCCAACACCCTCCCCTTTACCACATTCTGCCCGTACGCATATTCAGTACCACACAGACATGTAATTAAAACATACAATATTATTATATACTTTTTTAACATATCCTATCTGCTGTTTGAAGAGTTCCCAAATGGCTGCAAAGATATGTTGAGTATGAAAGTACGTCAATCACCAAAAAATGGTAAAAACAGACTCGTCTATAACTAAAAGTAATGATTTATACAGAGTAGTTATAATTAAAAACACCTACGGGATTCTACGGCACTCTTAGAGTAGCTGAATAATTAAAAAGGACCGAACAATTGGAAATAGATTTGATAATAAGCAAAAAAGGTCAACCGGAAACCGATTGACCTTTTTGTGGGCCCAACTGGGCTTGAACCAGTGACCCCCTGATTATGAGTCAGGTGCTACTAACCAACTGAGCTATGGGCCCCTACTCTTACTTTATATGTAAAGTAGTTTAATAACTAACCTTTGTTACGTACCTCTCAATGAGGAATGCAAAGATAGTTATTTTTTTTTATTTACAAAACATAAAGCCGGCAAAATTATCCTTTTGAGCAAACTTTACCGGCTTCTGTATCGTTACAGCCGATACTTATTGCAGCCTATGCTGCACTGTATCAGACTTTAATCTCAACCTCAACGCCACTAGGAAGTTCTAGCTTCATAAGAGCATCTACAGTCTTAGGAGTAGAGCTATAGATATCCAGAAGACGGCGGAATGAATTAAGCTCAAACTGCTCACGTGCCTTCTTGTTAACAAAGGTTGAGCGGTTTACAGTAAAAATCTTCTTGTCTGTAGGAAGTGGAATAGGTCCGCTAACAACAGCGCCTGTTGCTTTTACTGTTTTAACGATCTTGTCTGCAGACTTGTCTACAAGAGCGTGATCGAAAGATTTTAATTTAATTCTTATTTTTTGGCTCATCTTTTTAATCTTTAACCAATTCGTAATTCAAATAAATTATTCTTCGTCATCTGAAAGTTTCTTGTTTCCGGACTTCTCAATAACATCCTTAGCAAGAGCTGCAGGCAATTCTGCATAATGATCGAAGGTCATTGTACTGGTAGCCCTACCAGAAGAGAGTGTTCTAAGAACAGTAACATAACCGAACTGCTCAGCCAGTGGAACCATAGCATGGATAATTCTGGCATTTGCTTTTGAGTCCATATTGGTTATCTGTCCACGTCTCTTGTTAAGGTCACCAATAACATCTCCCATGTAATCCTCAGGGGTTACAACCTCAAGGGCCATAATAGGCTCCATGATAACAGGAGTTGCCTTAGGAAGCGCTTTTCTGAATGCCTGTCTTGCACAGATCTCAAATGAAAGCGCATCTGAGTCTACAGGGTGGAACGAACCGTCTTTTAGAGTAACCTTCATAGAGGTAACCTCATAACCTGCAAGAACACCATTTGCCATTGCAGACTTAAAGCCTTTCTCTACAGCAGGGATAAACTCCTTAGGAATGTTACCACCTTTAACCTCATCTATAAACTGAAGTCCTGTAACTCCTTCGTCGGCAGGTCCAATCTCAACAATAATATCGGCGAATTTACCTCTACCACCAGACTGTTTCTTGAACACCTCTCTGTGTAGTACTGTTGAGCGTATAGCCTCCTTGTAGTTAACCTGTGGAGCACCCTGATTAATTTCAACGCCAAACTCTCTTCTAAGTCTGTCTACGATAATATCAAGGTGAAGCTCACCCATACCACTGATAACTGTCTGGCCTGTCTCATGGTCTGACTTAACAGTAAATGTAGGGTCCTCCTCTGCAAGTTTACCAAGCGCTATACCAAGTTTGTCAAGGTCTTTCTGGGTCTTAGGTTCAACTGCCAACCCGATAACAGGATCTGGGAACTTCATAGACTCAAGAACCAAAGGATGGGTCTCAACGCAGATTGTATCTCCGGTTCTAAGCTCCTTGAAACCTACAGCAGCACAGATATCTCCAGCCTCTACAAACTCTATTGGATTTTGTTTATTTGAATGCATCTGGAACAGACGTGAAACACGCTCTTTCTTACCAGAACGGGTGTTAAGCACGTATGAACCGGCGTCTAATTTTCCCGAATATGCTCTCATGAATGCAAGACGACCTACGAATGGGTCTGTAGCAATCTTAAATACAAGAGCACAGAATGGGTCTTTTATTGTTGGACGTCTCTCCTCAGTAGCGCCGGTAACAGGATTTACACCTGTAATGTTACCTTTGTCAAGTGGAGATGGAAGGTATCTCATAACAGCGTCCAACAAGAACTGAACACCTTTATTCTTAAATGAAGAACCGCAGCATATAGGAACGCAAGCCATTGCTATTGTAGCCTTTCTTAAAGCTGCTATGATCTCATCTTTTGAGATAGAATCCGGATCCTCAAAGAATTTCTCCATAAGGGTATCGTCAAACTCTGCGGCAGCCTCTATAAGTTTGCCTCTCCAAAGCTCGGCGTCTGCCTTAAGATTTTCCGGAATCTCTCTAATCTCGTAGTTTACCAATTCTTTACTTTCCTGGTCATAGAACAGACCCTTCATATCTATAAGGTCTATAATGCCCTGGAACTTGTCTTCAGCACCTATAGGAAGGCAGATTGGAACGGCATTGGCTCCCAACTTATCCTTCATCTCCTCAACCACAGCAAGGAAATCTGCACCTACACGGTCCATCTTGTTTACGTATGCAATCTTTGGAACGTGATATTTGTCTGCTTGTCTCCATACAGTCTCAGACTGAGGCTGAACACGGCCTACGGCACAGAATGTTGCAACTGTACCATCCAACACGCGCAAAGAACGCTCTACCTCCACGGTAAAATCTACGTGCCCCGGCGTATCTATCAAGTTGATCTGATACACCTCATTGTTGTAATGCCAGAATGCTGTTGTTGCAGCAGAGGTAATGGTAATACCCCTTTCCTGCTCCTGAACCATCCAGTCCATTGTTGCAGCACCCTCATGCACCTCACCAATCTTGTGAGTCTTTCCGGTGTAGAATAGTATTCTCTCAGATGTTGTGGTTTTACCGGCATCAATATGAGCCATGATACCGATATTTCTAGTAAATCTTAAATCTCTTGCCATTGAATCCTCCTAGGTTCTAAAAACGGAAGTGAGCAAATGCCTTGTTGGCCTCAGCCATCTTATGCATATCCTCTTTTCTCTTGAAGGCAGCACCTTCATTATTGTATGCAGCTAGTATCTCCGCAGCTAATTTTTCAGCCATCGAGCGACCTGAACGTTTGCGAGCGTACAAAATCATATTCTTCATACTCAATGAAATCTTTCTTTCAGGACGCACTTCTGTTGGCACCTGGAAGTTTGCTCCACCAACCCTGCGGCTCTTAACCTCTACCTGTGGGGTGATGTTCTCCAATGCTTTCTTCCAAATGTCCAAAGGAGCCTTGTCAGAATCTTTCATCTTCTCGCCAATCATGTCGATTGAATCGTAAAAAATAGCGTAAGCGATACTCTTCTTCCCCTGCAACATAAGATTGTTTACAAAACGAGTAACTAATACATCGTTGAATTTTGGATCAGGAAGTAGAATCCTCTTTTTAGGCTTCGATTTTCTCATTTCTTTGTTGAAATTTTAATTAATAAATGACTTACTTCTTAGCTTTGGCTGCTTTTGGTCTCTTGGCGCCGTAAAGTGAACGTGATTGCTTACGTCCGTCAACGCCTGCAGTATCCAATGCACCTCTAAGAATGTGATAACGTACACCGGGAAGGTCTTTTACCCTGCCGCCTCTAACCAATACGATAGAGTGCTCCTGCAAGTTATGTCCTTCGCCCGGAATGTAGGCATTCACCTCTTTCTGATTAGTCAATCTAACACGAGCTACTTTACGCATAGCTGAGTTAGGTTTCTTAGGAGTTGTGGTGTAAACACGTACACAAACTCCACGTCTCTGAGGACAAGCATCCAGCGCACGAGATTTCGATTTCTCAACGATAACCTCGCGTCCGTTGCGTACTAACTGTTGAATTGTTGGCATAATTAGTTGTTAATCTTAACTTTATACAATAATCCGCATATAAAACGGGTTGCAAATATAGAACTAATTTCTTAAAGTACAAAACATTAGCGCCATTTTTATTCTATTTTACAAAATAATTTTGTAATTTAAAATGTTTTTTTACCTTTGGAGTGTCCTGATAGCAACGAACAGGACGAGCTTTCATAGTTGAAGGTTTAAGGTAAAGATTGGAAAAACGGCATCTTTGAAGTGAGAGATGCCGTTTTTTAAATTTAAATTCATACCTTTGTATGTTGCCTTACAGACAACCATTTACTACACATATTAACCCAAGTTAAATACTTAATCATGAACAAAGGCACAAAAAAATTATTTCTATCATTAGCTCTTGCAATGATAAGTTCATTGGCAATTGCTCAACAGAACACAGACAGACCCAATCGTAGCGCTTTCAGCAATGTAGGACTGGGACTTGAGGCAGGGACAACAGGTGTTGGTCTTGAGGTTGCAACTCCACTTTCAAAATCATTCTCTTTAAGAGCCGGTTTTGCAATAACTCCTATTACTGTAAATTATACATACGACGACTTTGATCCTGTAAATGTACAGGGCTACACTGTAAATGTACCAGATCTGGATCTTAAAGGAAAGGTAAAGATGTCTACCGGCCATCTGCTTGTAGACTGGAATCCCGGACAGTCTGTATTCTTCCTTACAGCAGGGTTGTATGCCGGTGGAGACAGATTGGCAGATGTTAGCGGTCAGTTTAACATGGCAGAAATCAAACAGGAACTCAGACAAGCTGGAGTTCCGGAGGCTCAAGTAGATGCATACGTTAACCAGTATATATCAGATATTCGCGTTGATGTTGCAGATGCTTAAATTGCTCCAAATGCAGATGGTAGTGTTAATGCGTATCTTAAGGTAAACTCAATACGTCCATATTTTGGTCTTGGTGTTGGACGTGCGGTTCCTAAGCACAGAGTAGGTTTTAGATTTGAACTTGGTGCAATGTATATTGGCAAGCCTGATGTTGATTCTCCAAATATTGATGGTACATTAAACAGCGAAGATCTTGACGGATTCAACAAGACATTGAGCAAATGCCGTTTTTACCCGCAGTTGTCGTTTAAGTTGACTTACAGGTTGTTCAAAGACAAATAATAATATAATAATAGCTACATAAAAAAAAGGGGGGGTAACCATATATTTGGGCATCCCCCTTTCTGTTATCTGTCGGGAAGCAAATTATAATCCTCTCAGATGCTTCTCCCACTCCCAGGCACATTTCAATGTATCGTCCAAGCACCTCTCTGCTCTCCAGCCAAGCTCGTTGTTTGCCAAAGTAGTGTCTGCCCATACAGCAGGGACATCACCGGCACGCCTCTCGCCTATCTTGTAGTTAAGTTTAAGATTATTAACCCTTTCAAAGGTCTTCACCAACTCAAGCACAGAGACAGGCCTCCCGGTACCAACATTAAAGATCTCATAGCTGCTCTTGCTCTTGCCCTCAACCATTCTGCCTATTGCAGCCACATGAGCCTTGGCTAGATCCACTATATCTATGTAATCTCTCAGACATGTGCCATCAGGCGTATTATAGTCATTGCCATAAACAGTGAGGCACTCTCTAATGCCGGCCGCAGTCTGAGTGATATACGGAACTAAATTCTGCGGAACGCCTCTTGGAAGTTCTCCAATAAGCGCAGACGGGTGAGCTCCAATAGGATTGAAATATCTTAAAGCTATGCCGTTTAAATTGTTATATGCAGCCGCCGAATCGCGCAGAATGTCCTCGCATATCTGCTTTGTGTTGCCATACGAACACATTGCCGGCTTACGCTCTGTCTTCTCTGTTACAGGAAGTGAGTTTGCATCTCCATAAACCGTTGCAGATGACGAAAATACCATATTGCAACACCCGTACTCTCTCATAAGGTTGAGAACATTCATAAACGAGAGCAGGTTGTTCCTGTAATACTTCATAGGATCTGCTACAGACTCGCCAACGGCCTTAAATCCGGCAAAATGAATCACAGCATCAAACTTGTAATGCTCAAAAACTTCATTTTTGAGACTTTCCTCGTCACAACAATCTACAACCACCAACGGAACATCTACCCCTGTAATCTTCCTTACACCCTCAATGCCACTCATATCTGAGTTAGACAGATCATCAACCACAACAACATCATAGCCCGCCTCAACAAGCTCGACCGTAGTGTGCGTTCCAATAAAACCCGCACCACCCGTAACTAAAACAGATTTTTTTTTCATAAAAATATAATTAGATTAAGAATTTGTCTCTATTTACACTTATCGTATCTCACTTCCATCCTTGCCATACCTTCCATCCTTCCCCTCATAAATCACAGACGGCTCCAACACCTCTACCGTATGCCATGCCCCTGCAGGAATCACACAACCAAACCGTCCCACAGAAGGATCCAAACTTACCCGCTTTATCTCCACACCATTATCATCAAAAATCACCTCATCCAACCTCCCGCAAAGAAGCAGAACATTCTCACTACTAATAGGATGCCTGTGCACAGGCACCACCGTACCCGGCAACAAAGCATTCAGCATCCGCTGGCTGCCATCCTCAGCCGATGTCCTCAAATCATAATTCGTCCTCAACCTCTCACTCTCCCCCGCCTTAACCATCAAGCCATCCAAAAAATCCTTATCAAAAACCACCATAAAAAAGCTAATTTAAACACAATCTCCTTCCCCGACAAAACTAAACAAAAAAAACAGATTCTCATAAAATGAGAACTATAAAATGATAAGAAAAACCACAAAAAGACCCGAGGTGAATTAGCCACATCACCCCGGGTCTTCCAGACTTAACCTAACTTAAAAAACTATTTCGTATATAAAACATGGGAGAGGAGAAAAGGTTCAACAAATTTTAAAATATTTTAAAAATCCTTTGTACTTTTCGGAGCAGAAACTTCCTGCGACACTATTGTCCAATCATCTGTACGAGATGCAGCATAAGCAACTAAATAAATATATGCACGACTATTATCCAAAAATTTATTCTTGGCCATTTCAGTATATTGAGTATTGTTAAATACCCATGTATTTACGTCACGAAACCTGCCCACAGCCCGTTCATCTTCAAACTTCAAGACCTGTTCCCCTATATTACACATTATTCACCTCTTCAAATGTCTGTATTCCTATTGGTATAATTTTCTTGCCATAACCGTTACCTATTAGATAGTCAATTCTTGAATTTGACAAAGGTAATGATTTTCAGTCTTTTATACAAGCTACTCCATAGTATCTCCCATACCACTCTGCAAACCGTCTCAACCCCTCTCTAAGGCTTGTGCTCGGCTTGAACCCAAAGTCCTCCTCCAATGCACTTGTGTCTGCGTATGTCACCGGCACATCTCCAGGCTGCATTGGCACCAACTCCTTGTGCGCCTCAAAGTCATAATCTTTTGGCAACAATCCGGCGCGGACAAGCTCCTCCTGAAGTATGGTCACAAAGTCCAGCAGATTCTCGGGCGAGTTGTTGCCTATGTTATAGATCTTGTACGGAGGTACAGGCAGCCCGTCTTCACCCATCTTCTTCTCAGGAGCATGCTGCATTACCCTTACAACACCCTCCACTATATCATCTACATACGTAAAGTCTCTCTTGCAGTTGCCGTAGTTGAAAATCTGAATCTTCCTTCCCCCCCTTAATTTGTCGGTGAAGCCAAAATATGCCATATCGGGTCTGCCGGCAGGGCCATAGACCGTAAAGAATCTCAATCCCGTTGATGGTATATTGTACAACTTGCTGTAACAGTGAGCCATAAGCTCGTTGCTCTTCTTGGTGGCGGCATAGAGCGATATAGGATTGTCCACCTTGTCATCCGTTGAGTACGGCACCTTCTTGTTCGCTCCGTATACCGATGACGATGAGGCATATACAAGGTGTTCAACCTCATGATGCCTGCACGCTTCAAGGATATTGTAGAACCCTATGATGTTGCTCTCCATATAGGCATCGGGGTTGGTGATTGAGTATCTCACCCCTGCCTGCGCCGCAAGGTTTACCACAACGGCTATTCTGTTTTCTGTAAAGAGCTTCCTTACAATCTCTCTGTCTGCTATGGAGCCTTTTACGAAGGTCCAGTCTCTGTTCAAAGACTCTATCTCTTTTAATCGTTCATACTTGATGTTAACATCGTAGTAATCGGTTATGCTGTCTATCCCTATTATCTTAATGTCATCTATATCCTTAAAGAGTCTCTTTACAAGGTTGCTACCTATGAACCCTGCAGCACCTGTTACAAGGACTGTCTTTCCCTTTAGCGAAACGTTATTCTGTACCATAGCTGTGTCTTATATTCCATCTGTTAGTAACTAAAAAAAATAAGTTGCTTCTGATTAAGAGAATATTTTCGAAAAGAGATATAGACCGAAAAGATTCCTTAGGATGATGCAGGTTATTTTTTAAAGGTTACTTAGTCTCTTTTGAAGATGTCGCGGGTGTAGACTTTATCTTTCACATCATCCAAGCAGCTGTCGTAGCGGTTGGCTATGATGGCCTGACTGCGGCGTTTGAACTCCTCCAAGTTGTTGACCACCTCGCTGCCAAAGAAGGTGGTGCCACTCTCCAAGGTGGGTTCGTAGATGATGACTATTGCCCCTTTGGCTTTTACCCTCTTCATTACACCCTGTATGGAGCTTTGGCGGAAGTTGTCGCTGTTGCTCTTCATGGTGAGTCTGTAGACTCCTATGATGCACTGCCTCTCCTGCCTTGCGTTGAAACTGCTGTTGGCGGTGTAGTAGCCGGCCTTTTCCAACACTCTGTCTGCTATGAAGTCTTTCCTTGTTCTGTTGCTCTCCACTATGGCTCTTATCAGGTCTTCCGGTACATCTTCATAGTTGGCAAGGAGCTGTTTGGTATCTTTTGGAAGGCAGTAGCCTCCGTAACCGAAGGATGGGTTGTTGTAATGGGTCCCTATTCTTGGATCCAAACATACTCCGTCTATGATATGTTGTGTATCCAACCCTTTAAGCTCTGCATAGGTGTCAAGCTCGTTGAAGTAGGATACCCTTAAGGCAAGATAGGTATTGGCAAAGAGCTTCACAGCCTCCGCCTCTGTTGAGCCCATGAAGAGTACAGGTACATCCTCCTTTATCGCACCCTCTTTGATGAGGGCTGCAAACTCCCTTGCGTGCTTCTCCAATCTTGCATCTCCCTGTTTGTAGCCTACTATGATTCGGCTGGGGTAGAGGTTGTCGTAGAGGGCTTTGCTCTCCCGCAGGAACTCGGGGGCAAAGATGATGTTATCGCTTCCTGTCCTCTTTCTTATGCTTTCTGTATAGCCAACCGGTATGGTGGATTTGATTACCATTATGGCGGTTGGGTTATATTTCATTACCTTGGTTATAACGTCCTCCACTGCGCTTGTATCAAAGAAGTTCTTTACGCTGTCGTAATTGGTTGGTGCCGCTATGACAACATAGTCTGCATCTTTGTACCCCTCCTCTGCATTGGTGGTTGCGCGGAGGTCCAACTGTTTGTTGGCAAGGTAATCCTCTATGTAATCGTCCTGTATGGGGGATCTCCTGTTGTTTACAAGGTCTACTCTCTCCTGCACTATGTCTACTGCAGTGACCTTGTTATGCTGGGCCAGCAGGGTTGCTATTGACAACCCAACATAGCCTGTGCCTGCTACTGTAATGTTCATTGTAGTGTATTTTAATATTTTCGTCAAAGCATCTGTTCCCTGCCTCCACGTGGAAGATGGGGATATGGAGTCTCTTGGCTCCTATGACACTCAGACAGCTGTTGGTATCACCGAGAACCAATACGGCATTTGGCTTGATTGCTGCCATCAGCTTGTAGGAGGCGTTTATGATATTACCCATTGTGGCTCCAAGGTCATCACCTACGGCATCCATATAGACCTCGGGGACTTTAAGCTTAAGGTCCTTGAAGAAGACTCCGTTGAGGTTATAGTCGTAATTTTTCATCTTCCATTTTTTGCAATATAATCAAAAACAGTTTTGATTATTTTGCTTTACTCTCAACTATTAACTTTCACTCGGCTCTCCAGCTCTCTGTCTATTGCTTCGTAAACAGAGTTCTTGGATTTAAACTCCGGCACGGTAACCTTCATAAGTCTTACCATTTCCTGAATATTTACCCTCCTTGCCAACTCTTCCAACTCGTCCGAAACTTTGGACGCTTCGCTGTAGTCGTATTTTCTCACCTTGGCAATCCTTATCCTCTCATGCATGGTTGGCAGAGTATTCTCCGCGTTTGAGAGAACCTCCTCATAAAGCTTCTCACCCGGTCTCAAGCCGGTGTACTCTATCTCTGTATCTTTTCCCGGAACATAACCGGCAAGTTCAATCATCCTCTTTGCCAAATCTGCTATTTTTACAGATGCCCCCATATCAAAAACAAAGATCTGGTTTCCGCTGCTCATTGTAGCCGCCTCCATCACGAGTCTGCACGCCTCAGGAATTGTCATAAAGAACCTTGTTATATCCTTGTGGGTTACGGTAACCGGGCCGCCCTTGGCAATCTGCTCCCTAAATCTTGGAATAACAGAACCGTTGGAACCCAATACATTACCAAAACGGGTTGTAACGAATTTGGTCTTGCCCTTAATCCTCCCCTCCTCTATAGCAAGCCCCAAAGACTGAACATATATCTCTGCCAATCTCTTTGTACAACCCATTATATTTGTTGGGTTTACAGCCTTATCTGTAGAGATCATCACCATCTTGTCCACACCATACTCAATACATTTGTCCGCCACATTTCTCGAACCTGCCACATTCACAAACACCGCCTCGCAAGGATTTTCCTCCATAAGCGGAACATGTTTGTACGCAGCAGCATGGAACACAATCTGTGGTCTGTATTTTTCAAACACAAACTTAAGTCTGTCCTTTACCCTCACATCACCTATTACAGGCACAAATTTAAGTTTTGGAAACCTCTCCTCCATCTCTAACCTAAAGTTATGCATAGGGGTCTCTGCATTGTCGAACAATACAAGCTCCTTAACACCAAAACTTGCAAGCTGCCTGCACAATTCAGAGCCGATAGAACCCGCAGCTCCTGTAACCAAGACAGTCTTGCCACAGAAGTTGTCCCTTATCTCCTGCATGGAGATCTTTATCTCCGGCCTTCCCAAAAGGTCCTCTATCATAATATCTCTTATAGGGTTCTTTATTATTTTGCCTCCCGACATCTCATCTATAGGTGGAGCAAAGAGTACCTTTAAGTTAAGTTCCGTACAATATCTTACAAGTCTTTCCCTCTCTGCCCTTGTATCATCTACATTTGCAAAAAGCACTGCCTCTGCCTCGTACTTGTTACGGAGATATTCTACATCCTTTTTATTTTCAAAGTAATACACCTTATGATCTGCAACAATGTTGCCACGCAATTCCTTACCAAATGTAATAAAACCCATTATTCTGTAGTGAGGAGAACACTGAAGTCTTTTCACTAAAGAAACAGACTTGTCATTTGTACCGTAAACCAACACACTTTTGCCATCCTCCTTATGCGCAAGTCTAAGTCTTATCACATCGTAAACGACTATCATTGAAAGTCTTATTGCCATTAGGACAAACAATGTAAGTAGCACATCAAACAGAAGGCATACGGCTAATTTTCCGTAAGATTCTGCAAGAGAGCTGTTAACAGCAATAAGGTAGCAGAATATAAGAAGATCTTTTAGCACCACAGCTGCAAAGAAGCGCCACACCTCTCTGAACACCATGTTTCTTATTGTTATTCTTTGGGTCCCGAAAAGCACAAATGACAATACACAGAATACTCCGGAAACACACAACGTCCAAATCATATCCCTTATTCCAAAGTCATGGATATGAAAGAACATTGTCACTAGCAGGAGTGAGACAAATGTAGAAAGCTCCGATATAACAGTATCAGCCAGGAGCACAAGTTTGGGGCTTAGATACTGCTCCAAATGCAGCTTTTTTAAGATTCTATACATAGATCCTTGATTCATTGTAGTTATGTAGTTTTAAGTAAAATTGAGTCAGTTGGTTCTGTAAATACGGCAGATTAAATATACAGAATAAAGCCGGCTTTTGCCGGGCTTTATTCTAATTATTCATTTATCGGCTATTTACCCTATCCATTATTCTTATCATCATTACCTCCGTAATGATAGCTGTATCCATAGCCGTAGTTGTAACCGTAACGGTATCCGTACCTGTAAGAGTAATATTTCCCTCCTGCACCCTCCGTACCGTTAAGGATTACAGACATATTCTTGAATTTCTTCTCTGAATACATATTCTTAAGCTCATTGAGCATTGTTCTATCCATCACACCTGCTCTTATGACAAAGATTGTTCTGTCTGCAAATTTCTCTATTATCTGGGTATCTGCAACAATCTCAACAGGAGGGCAGTCAAAGAAGATATAATCGTAACTATTCCTCAACTCCTGCAACATTGTTTTCAGTCTGTCGCTAAAGAGAAGCTCCGTTGGGTTTGGCGGTATAACCCCCACAGGCAAAACATACAGATTGCCAAAGTTCTTGTCGGGAACTATAAGATCCTTATAATCACTCTCTTTTCCACTCAAATAGTTGCTAAGGCCTGTCTTTGGCGACTTTACATACTGAGATACAGACGCATGTCTCATGTCACCGTCTATTACAAGTACCCTCTTGCCTTTAATTGCAAGACTCCCGGCAATATTCAATGAAAGTAAAGACTTTCCGCTACCTGGATTAAATGATGTTATAACAAAAACCTTGGACTTATCATCTCCACCTGTCATGAACTCAAGATTTGTTCTAAGCACTCTGAACGCCTCGTTCATTATATCCCTCGAACCCTCTACAACTATCATCTTAAAACTCTCTGCCTTCCCCATTTTCATGCGTTTAAAGATTCCTCTCTTTCCATCTCTTGTATCAAGAGGAATCTCCCCAAGGAAAGGCATATTCAGATTCTCCAAATCCTTTTTACCCCTTACCTTGGTGTTCATGCTCTCCCTAAGGAAGATTATTCCGCCCGGAATGGCGAGTCCCAACATAAAGGCTACTAATACAATCATATTCTTCTTTGGCGCTATAGGAATAAATGTTCCTGTTGGCGGGGTAATGACTCTTGTGTTATATGCTGTAAAAGCCTGTGAAAGCTCATTCTCTTCTCTCTTCTGTAATAGGAAGAGATACAGCGCCTCCTTTACCTTCTGCTGTCTTCCAACAGACAACAGGTATCTTGCCTGATTAGGATTTGCCGCAATCTGTGCCGTTGTCTTCTTCTCTGTTTTCTCTACACTTTCCAACTGAGTATTGATTGTTGTAATAAAGTTGTCTATAGATGTAACAATAGCATTCCTCATTGCAGAAAGCGACTGATCATAATCCAATACCAAAGGGTTCTGCTCACTGGAGTTGGTAACCAAGTTGTTTCTCTGAAGTTGTACTTTGTTATACTCCGCTATCTGCTCTTCTATACTCGAGCTCTCTAATCCGGGGCTGGCAGGCAACAGCTGGTTTTTCTCTGCGTTTGCTCTTAGAAAATTCTTTATATACCGAGCCATAGAGAGCTTTGTATTAAGCTCCAATATCTTATTGTTCATCTCTTTAGACTGCGTCATATAGAGATTAGATGCTGCCTCTACATCCGGAAGAAGGTGCTCACTCTTGAACGATGATATGTTCTGGTCTACATCTCCCAATTCCTGCTCTATTACACCAAGCCTGTCGTTGATGAACATTGATGTTGAATTGGTTATCTGGTTCTTGTCTTTTATCCAATTCTCTCTGTATACGGCAATTATGGTGTTAAGAACATCGTTCGCTCTTGGTATGAGCAGATCCTTATATGTAAGATTAATAACGGTTGCCTTTTTGTCGCTCAAAACCGCTGTAAGGCCACCCTGTATTCCGCGTGTCATTCCGTGATAACCGGAACGGCTTACATAGATTGCAGGATTACTCTCTGCAATAAAGTCATCGTATGCAGTCCCCTTAACTACTGTTATCTGTCCGAGAGGAGTACTTATAAGTTCATTGAGATTACCCTCAACATCTTTTGCAGCAATCTTCTCACCCCTACGTTCAAACCCGGAAAGGTTTACCTTCTCTCCGGGAAGAAGAGAGAGTACCATCTTTGCAGATTCGTTATCGTCCAATTCATGGAAAATTACCTTAACAGGAAGCGTCTCTCCGTAAAGGGTATTTTTATGGAATCTCCCTTTTACCTGATAATTTACATCCAAAGAGAGTCTTCTTCCAACCTCGTAAAGGAGTTCGGGAGACTGTAATGCAATAAGCTCGTTATTTACATTTGTCTGCCCTTGCGAGAACCCAAGCTCAGAGAAGACAGACGCAACATCACTTCCTATAGACTGTCCCTTTGCATCCTCTTTTATAAGGAGCGATGCCGATTGCTGATATACGGGAGGAGTTGTCAACAGGTAGAAGCAAGCAAAACTCAAAGTAATTACAAGCGATACAACAAACCATTTCCATTTTGCAAGGCATAAAAAGAGCAGATCCTTAATATCTATGCCGTTGTCTGCAACCCGCTGTTGTGCTGCAGGGCCGTTATTGACAGTGGTGTTAGTTCCATTATCTGTTATAGCCATATCTTCCTCTAATTTTATTTAAACACCAAAACACCTATTGTTGTAAGCAGAGACGCAAGCGACAACCAGAATGAGGTTGACCTTACATTGTTACCGTTAACAGTTGATTGTCTTGCTCTTGCATCGTTAGGTTCTACATAGACGACATCGTTCTGCTGCAGATAATATGCAGGGGATTCAAACATGTCGTTGCCGGAACAGAGGTTAATGGTATAGACTGTCTCCTTATTATACTCATGCCTTAATACCGTTATGTTATCCCTTTTACCATAAATTGTAAGATCGCCTGCCGCACTTATGGCATCCAAAATGGTTACCCTGTCTCTATCTATGACAAATTTCCCTGGTCTGTTTACCTCTCCAAGAACAGAATATGACAGGTTATCAAATTCCACCGTCACCACAGGATCCTTTATAAGATTCTGATCAATAAGCTTTTTTTTAATACTTGAAGCTATCTCCTCTCTTGTCTGCCCTTCTACATATATCTCTCCCAATACGGGAAAATCTATAAATCCTTTAGAATTTACCGAGTACGATGTAACCTGTTGGCTTCCACTGCCTAATGCAGATGTACTCCCCTGCCCCACACGGTATGAAACTATTGGAAGGTTAAACAGCTCCGCAAGTTGAGGGTCTTTACTCTTTACTATTATAGAGATCTTGTCCTCAGGCTTTACCCTTACAATCTTAGAATTTGTTATTGTTTTATTTACGCCATCGTGCAGATCCTGAAAATATGTAATCTGTCTTGGTGTGGCACATGAACACAACAGTATTGCCAATAATAGCAAACATGTTATATTTCCGCAATATATCCTTTGTTTCATAAGTATATTGGTAGTTTTTAAGTTTAACATGAGTGGCAAAGTTAGTTATAATTTTTCACATGTTAATACAAACATCCAATCTTTACCAACTTTTGCCAATTCATGCCAACTTTTGCCAAATTTATTTATATTCTCTCACGCACAAGACCTCCCCTATAAGCTGCCAGCAACTGTTTAAGATCCTCTATCTGCACTCTCAACTCATCTCCTATATCTGTATCCATTACCAATTTACGTTTCTCAACAAATTCAACTACCTTGGTCTCAGATATAATATCAACTCCCTGCTCTATGGCTTTTTGTCTGGACTCAAAAGGTTCATGTTGAACAAGTTTCAATCCGTAAGAGTTATAGATAAGAGTAAATCCTGCAATTCCTGTCTCACCTTGATATGCTTTTGAAAAGCCGCCGTCTATTACAAGCAGTTTGCCCTCTGCCTTTATTGGAGATTCACCTTTCTTTGTCTTTACAGGAATATGTCCGTTTATAATATGGGACGGATCCCCTTTTACACCAAACTCCTTTAGGATTTTGTTGCATATCTCCTTATCCTCCTTAAGGTGATAATAGTGCCCTTTGTTCTCCTTCTGCGGCTCTTTATCGGACAAGAAATAGCGTTCAAAGGTTGCCATCCTGTCTTTATCGAACGGAGGTGAAACAGGGCCACACCACAAGTACCATATAAAATCCTGACCATATTGTTTTAAAGAGGGCTTGGTGTCATCAAAATATGCTATTCTCACAAGTTGGTCTATCTTGTCAAAAAGCTCCTTGCCTTTATACTCTTTTCCCATAATCCTTAAGTTCTTAAAGCTGCCGTCTTCGTTAAGCGGAACCGAACCGTGATACAGAAGGTTTGAGTTTCTTACAAGGTATAGTGCACCGTGAGAATAGAAGCATTTCATGTGATTTGCCAATCTTTGGCTGCTTATGAAACTATGGGTAAGTTTATTTATCACATCCTCCTCCTCCGGGGTAAGTTTGTAAGGGTCTTTTGGATCTATGCTCTGGAAATCATCGTCTTTAAGCTGATAATCTTTTCCACCAAGTCTTATTGTGCCCTTTTCATAGTCTATAAGATGTAGCAGTTTTCTGTCCTGCATCTCAAAATCGGGGTTTCTGTCTATAATCTGAGCCTCCAACTTGAACTGTATGATTGTTATGGCCTTGTGCATCTGAGCTATAAGCTTAAGCTGCTTTGGATTAAGCGGCTCGTCGTCGTTGTGCTTAGGCCTAAAGATAGTGCACGGGTCATCTCCGTACATATCCATTGCAAATGTAACAAGAGGCAGCAGGTTAATGCCATAACCCTCCTCTAAGGTCTTTAGGTTTGCGTATCTGAAGCACATTCTAAGCACGTTGGCCACACAGGCTCTGCTCCCGGCTGCTGCTCCCATCCACACAAGGTCGTGATTTCCCCATTGGATATCGTAGTTATGATAGTTCATAAGAGTATCCAATATGATATGTGCCCCCGGGCCTCTGTCGTAAATATCACCTATTATATGAAGAGAATCTATTGTAAGCCTCTGTATAAGGTGACATATTGCAGCTATAAAATGGTCTGCCCTACCTGTAGAGATAATTGTATTTACAATAGCCGTAATATAGTTGTGCTTGTTTGCCTCACTCTCCCCTTTGGTTTCGTGAAGAAGCTCCTGAATGATATATGAATACTCCTCCGGCAATGCTTTTCTCACCTTGGAGCGTGTATACTTTGAAGATACATTGGAGCATACCTTCACAAGTCTCATAAGGACAACTCTGTACCATTCGGAGAGATTCTTCTCCTTTGGCTTTACTATTTTCAGCTTCTCTTCCGGATAGTAGATAAGTGTACACAGATCTCTTTTCTCCTCCTCCCTAAGTGTGTGCCCGAAAATCTCCTCTACCTTTCTTTTTATTACTCCCGACGCATTCCTCAAAACATGCTCGAATGCCTCGTTTTCCCCATGAAGGTCTGTAACAAAGTGTTCTGTGCCTTTTGGTAGATTCAAGATTGCCTCCAAGTTTATTATCTCTGTAGAAGCTGCCTGAATTGTCGGGAAGCTCTTCGATAATAATTTCAGATATTTTAAATCTCTCTTCATATAAATTATTGTAAATTATGTTTAGTAAATTCAAAGGTAGCAAATAGATAGTATAAAGCGAACAAATTCATGTAATAATTGTTTATTTTAGCAAAAATATTATGTAACACAAGAGATGAGCCGGGTGGTTAAAGCCTCTTTTTAGCTGTTTGGTTCGTTTCAAAAAAAGAAAAAACAATGAACAATCAATTTACTATTCCGGCACTTCCGTACAGCACGGACTCATTGGCACCGGTAATCTCAAAAGAGACAATCAGCTATCATTATGGCAAACATCTGCAGGCATATATAGACAATCTCAACAGACTAAAGGAGGGAACTCAATTTGAATCTGCAGACCTTAAAACCATAATAAAGGAATCTAATGGTGCTCTGTTCAACAATGCAGCCCAAACCTTTAACCATACTTTCTATTTCCTTAACATCTCTCCGGCAGGAGGCGGCATGCCAAAAGGGGAACTTCTTAAGGCAATTGAGGCCAAATGGCAAAGTTTTGACGATTTCAAAAAGATTTTTACGGATACTGCAACAGGTTTATTTGGTTCGGGATGGGTATGGCTGCAGTGCAACCCGGCAGGAGAACTCTCTGTTGCGGCGGAACCGAATGCAGACAACCCTCTTACAAAGGGGTTGATTCCTCTAATGACAATAGATGTTTGGGAGCATGCCTATTATTTAGACCATCAGAACAGGAGAGCCGAATATGTTAACGGCTTCTGGAATATTATAGATTGGAACAGTGTAGAGGAGAATTACAAACAGGCAAGTAGCGGAGGCAGATGCTGCAAAATGTGCAAAACAAGGGTGTAGACAGAAGGTGCTATGTATAATAAATATATAGCATAAGTATGCTGAAAAGAGTTGGAAACTTTACCGCAAAGCCTCCAACTCTTTTACATATTCATCTGTATTGCACAGTCTTGGCACCTTATTTTGGCCGCCTACCTTTCCGCGTAATGCCATCCATTTATAAAATGTGCCCTTGGGAACCTTAACCAATTGCAACCTGCTCATGGTAGCATTACCGCTACGTTTTGCCTCATAATCTGAGTTCTGCAGAGTGAGTTGCTTATCTAATGTATCTGCAAATGCCTCTAAGTCTGCAGGTTCCCTTTCAAACTCTATAACCCATTTGTGCGCCCCTTTTGTAGCTCTCTCCTTCATCTCCATAAATACCGGGGCAACAGTAAATTCGGTAACTATTGCGTTATGTTTTCTGCACGTCTCTACCAACGCCTTTTCTGCATTATCTATCATAAGCTCCTCACCAAAGGCATTTATATAGAGTTTTGTTCTTCCGGATATTATAAATCTGCGCGGAGAGAGTGAAACAAACTTAACCGTATCGCCAATAAGGTAGCGCCACAATCCGCCAACGGTGCTTATGACAACTGCATAATTGACATCCTGCTCAACCTCTTCCAATGTGCAGGTAGGCAGATTGCCTATATCGGTTGCAGAGGAGAGCTTGTCCATCCTCACAAACTCAAAAAACACCCCGAGGCCGGCAGCAAACGACATCCCCCTTACCGCAAGATCATCTTGAAAGCCAAAGTACCCTTCAGATGCGTTATAATTCTCCAAGTAGTGCATATTGGGAAGCGGAAACAGCTTCTTATAAATCTCCCTGTACGGCTCAAAGCCTATTCCTCCATGCATAAAAAGCTCCATATCAGGCCAGATCTCCGTAAAATCACTTTTACCGTAACATTGCAGTATCTCATTCATAAGTAACAGGTTCCAGCTTGGCACCCCGGCAAAACTCGTAACATTTTTCCGTGAACTTTCTCTGCAGATGGCCTTTATCTTTGTATTAAAATCTGCTATGAGAGCAGTCTCTCTACTTGGGGTTCTGAACAGCTCTGCCAATTTTGGGGAATTTTTAAGCAGTATCGCCGACAGATCACCTGAGAATTTTCCATCAGATACATCGGGTGTTACGCTGCCGCCCAATGTAAGTGTGTCTCCGTAGAACAGTCTGCTGCGCGGATACTCATTTATATAGCTTGCAAGCATGCTTGCAAAACCGCCGTAATGATTGCTCTTGAGTGAATCCAATGTTACGGGGATATATTTGCTCTTGTCTGAGCTTGTACCGCTGGATTTTGCAAACCATTTTACCTTTTGGTTCCATGTAACGTAATCCTCCCCATCCCTCAGCCTTTTTATGTACGGGTAGAAATCGTTATAGTCCCTTATTGGGACCAACTCCTTGAATCTCTTTACGCTTCTGTTGTAACCGCACTGTATTCCACCCGAGACACTCTCTACACTCTCTATTGAGGAGAAGTTGTGCTCTTTCCCGAAAAGAGTATCTGCTCCACCCGCTATAAGTCTGTAAAAGACCTCTTTTTGCAGAGTTGCAGGATCTGTTAAAGAGAGTTCGTTTTTCTTAAGAGTCTCTCTGCTGAATTTTAGAAAAAGCCTGTTCCTTAAGTTCATATTGTTTTACCCTTATTAAAAACTATCCAAATACCTCATGGAGAACATCGAGCGACTTTATCTCTATCTCCGTTCCAAGGTGGTACGATATATATTGTATCATCTTTTTTGCAAAACCAAGCCGCAAGTCCCTTCCGCATTTTATATCGTCTATCTCATTTACCTTGCAGTGCAACAATTTGTCTAACAGATTGGATTCGGCCGGGGAGAACCATAGTCCTGGCAGTGCAGAGGAGTACTCTTCAAATCTTCCAAACGGAATATAGAACTGTTCGTTTGCATCTGTTCTAAGCGAATTTGGGGTATAGCCAAGTGCCATACAGAGATTTACCATAAAGTAGAGATGAAAATTGGCAGTTCCGCTCTCCATAATATCCAATATCTTGACAGATGAACATATAAGTGCAAACAGTCTTTCGTTGGGTTCCTCCTCCTTTATGCAACGTAAAATTAGTTCGCACATAAACATTGCTATGGTACCTTTATATATATTTGTCCTCAGTTGCAATAACTGATGGGACGAGACCACCTCCTTTAATGTTGGCATGGAGCTTCCTTTCCTTGTATACACAACACAATCCAACAGCGCTAATTTGTGAAGTTTTAGAAAGGATTGTCTCTCTTTGCAACCTCCCCTATAATAGAATGCCTCTCTGCCATGCTCCAAAGAGTAGCACTGCACCACAACACCCTTGTCTGAATGCTTTACAAGATTAAGAACTACTATGCTCCTCTTACTCAGCATTTTTTTTTAGAAATTCCGCCAACGCTCTCATGGCCTGCCCTCTGTGGGATATTGCATTCTTCTCCTCCATGGGAAGTTCTGCCAAAGTACAATCATAACCGTTAGGTATAAAAACAGGATCGTAACCAAACCCCTCATGTCCACATCTTTCTGTTGCAATACGTCCCTCCAATACCCCCTCAAACCTATGCTCAACACCATCCTTTATAAGCGTTACAACTGTTCTGAATCTGGCTTTTCTGTTTGATTCAACAGCCTCTTTATCTGCAGTAGAAGCACTTGCAGCAGACACATCGGTAGCAGAACTATTTTTTTTTGCAAAACTATTTCCGGCAGCATCCATCTCTACAAGCAACTTCTGCATATTTGCCTCCGTTGCGCTCTCAAAGGCCTGTGTATTGTCCCAATCCGAGAAGGTTGCAGGGAGTGAGCAGTACCTTGCAGTGTAAACGCCCGGCTCCCCGTTAAGAAGGTCTACCTCCAATCCTGTATCATCTGCAAAGCAGGTCTCATGCTTTAGACTCCATATATAATGGGCTTTTTCTGCAGAATTTTTCTCTAACGTGTCGCCGGTTTCCGGTATTTCACCCTCAATTCCAACTTGCTTAGGCATTGTAAGTTCAAACGCCTTTCCTATTGCTTTCTGCGCTTCGCTCAGTTTATGCGCATTCCCGGTTGCAAAAATAATCTTCATAAAGGTGCGTTTTTTGTAGCACCAAAGATACAATTTAATTGTTTACATTGAGGAGGTTTGCAGGTAAAATTCTATCTTTGTAACGATAATTGCAAACCTGCCGGGTTACGCATATTACAATATATTTTAAACAACAGAGTAGATGAAAAGATTTGTTTTTTCGGTTGCAGCTGTACTGCTTGCATGTGCAAGCGGAAGTCTGAATGCGCAGTCACAGGAGTTTAACACAGGTAAAAGCCTTGAGATACAATATAATATATTAAAAGTTCTCCAGAGCAATTATGTAGATACGGTAAAGATAGATAAATTGGTAACAAGGGGTATAAACGCCATGCTGGAAAGTCTTGACCCGTACACCAATTACATTCCCGAGGAGGATGATGAGGACCTTGAGTTCCTCACAACCGGCATCTACGGCGGAATAGGCTCTCTCATTAAGAAAATAGACTCGCTTGGTGTTCAGATTTCACAGCCGTACATGAATTCACCGGCAACCAAAGCAGGTCTCGGACCTGGAGATATAATCCTAAAAATCAATGGAGAGGATACAAAACATATGTCTGCAGATGTTGCCAGCGCAAAGATGAAAGGTGAACCAGGCTCAACCGTAAAGTTTGAGGTAAAGAATGGAAGGACAGGAGAGATTAAGGAGTATAAGATTGTACGTGAAAGGATTAAAGTTCCCGACGTATCATACAGCGGGCTTTACAAAGGTGATATTGGTTATATAAGAATGGACAGTTTCTCTGTTGGGGGAGCAAACGAGGTTAAGAATGCTCTGTTGAATCTTAAGGAGCAGGGGGCAAAGAGAATTATCTTGGACCTTAGAGGCAATGGCGGCGGTGTTATGGATGAGGCCATAAACATTGTATCCCTGTTTGTTCCGGCAGGCACAACGGTAATGTCTTCTAAAGGAAAAAGCCCCGAATCTGTGATGACATACAAAACCAAAGAGGAGCCTGTTGACACTCTCATTCCGCTTACTGTAATGATAAATTCCGGCTCTGCATCTGCATCAGAGATTTTGGCAGGAGCCGTTCAAGATTTGGACAGAGGACTTATAGTTGGAACCCGTTCGTTTGGAAAAGGTCTTATTCAGGGATTTAAAAACGTTGGATACAACGGACAGTTAAAATACACTGTTGCAAAATATTATACTCCAAGCGGAAGATGTGTTCAAGCATTGGATTACAGCCACAGGAACGAGGACGGAAGCGTAGGTTATGTTCCCGATTCCCTTATAAAACCATTTAAAACGCTTAAAGGCAGAACAGTATATGACGGTGGAGGTATTACCCCAGATTCTGTTCTAACAGCAATATCGTACAGCCGTCCTGTAGTTGCGTTGGCCTACAGCGACATACTTAACGATTATTCCATAAGGTATTATATATCTCACAACTCAATAGCAAGCCCTTTGGATTTTAAGCTCACCGACAAAGAGTATGCAGATTTTGTACAATATGCGGCCGAGCGCAGTTTCGACAGCAGAAGCGGTGCGGAGGTGATGATAGACCAGATGATTGCGGCAGCAAAAGCAGACAAACTATATGAGTTGAATAAAGCTGAATTTGATGCACTTGAGAAGAAACTCAAATTAAGCAAAACAGAGATGCTTAATGTTAAAAGGGAGGAGATACAGCCACTGCTCGAAGAGGCAATAATAGAAAAATATTATTTCACATGGGGGCGTGTGCGTAAAGCCGTGCAGACAGATCCGCAATTGGAAAAGACTGCAGAGATAATGTAAACAGGTGTTTTTTCTCCTTATTCCTACAGCCTATTTCTCTCCACCAAGGTTTAGGTTCTTGTAACGCTCAAGATGTTTGGGATTTGCAGGAAACCAGCCTTTCTCTACGCGTTTTTTCTGCTGGAACAGCTCCAAAATAGACCAAAAGCAGGAAAATGCTGTAACGCCAAAAATTGTTGAACAGATTATCTCTCTGATTAATACAGAGAGTATAAGGAAGAGTATGCCTGCAGCGGCAAAAGCCCACCAACATTTTGTTCCAAAATAGTATTCGCCCTTTATTACTAATGGGTGAAAGAGCCCTATAATCAAAAAAGTTGCAATGCCTATAACGAGTCCTAAAAGGTTGTAATAAGATAAAAATTCCATAAGCTGCACTATGTTTGTCTAATAACAATTCGTTTTGCAAAATTAGCGTTACTTTTCGCTAAACGCAAATGCCGTTGATTAAGTTTATCGTTGGCTTTAGCTTTGGCTTTGGCTCTCTCTACTCTCTTTCCCCTCTCTACACTAAAAAAGCCAATGCTAATGCTAACGCCAAAGCATAGTAACTACAAATAGTGATTGCGCCGTATTGTCATTTCCTTTTTCTTTGCGTTCAAATTTGTTTTAATGAGAAGAATATATATATACATCTTTGTTTGTACATCATTTTTGTGCAAAAACATATTGGCAGTTGCATCTGAGCATGAGCTTAATGTGAGTGATAATACCGTAGCAGCAGACACTCTTAGAACTTACAAAATGGAAGAGGTTGTCATTACCGGCTCATCTAAGGAGACAAACGACCTTAAATCACTGCCCGGTTCTGTATCTGTGGTAACGCCGCAAGCTATTAACAACAGGCAGATCTCGTCCATAAAGGACCTTACGTCATTTGTTCCAAACTTTTATATGCCGGATTACGGTTCAAAGCTTACATCTGCCGTTTACATAAGGGGTATTGGCGCACGCAGTAGCGGGCAGTCTGTTGGCCTGTATGTAGACAATGCGCCGTATATAGATAAAAGTTCTTTTGATTTTGAATTTACTGATATTGCCGGCATTGAGGTATTAAGAGGGCCGCAGGGAACTCTTTATGGCAGAAATGCAATGGGCGGAATAATAAATATAAGCACACTCTCTCCGCTAATAAGCAGGGGAACAAAGCTTTCATTATCATACGGTTCGTATAACCTTATGAATATAAAGTTCTCTCACTACGGCAGCAGAAACGCAAATTTAGGTTATGCCGTAAGCGGATTCTACAACAGAGGTGATGGCTTTTTTAAGAACGAATATACCGGAAAGAGGATAGACCACGAGGAGAGCTACGGCGGACGCGTAAGATTGGTATGGAAGATGGGCGAGAATTGGCAAGGTTCATACTCTTTTGCAGCGGAGCATACGGATCAGGGGGCATTTCCATATGGTTTGTATGACCTGCAAACCAAGAAGATAGCAAATGTTAACATAAATGATGAATCATCCTACAGGAGAGAGTTGTTGAGCAATAACCTTACTTTTGAATACCGCAAAAAGGATATGCTTTTCACCTCTACAACAGGATATCAATATTTGAGGGACGATATGAGGATGGATCAGGATTTTTCTCCAAAGTCTATATTCACTCTAAACCAAAAGCAAAGGCAGAATGCAATAAGTCAAGAATTTGCATTAAAGAATTTGTCGGGAAGCAGATACAGATGGTCATTTGGATTGTATGGTTTTTATGACAGAATGACTATTGAGGCTCCGGTTGTCTTTAAGGAGGATGGTGTTAAGGGGGTACTTCAACCTGTGTTTGACAACCTTAAAAAGGCATATCCCAAAATGCCGTCTCTTACTGTCACAGACGAGGCGCTGGAGATTCCGGGAGATTTTAAGACGCCTTCTTACGGTGTTGCTGCATACCACCAGTCTACATATAATGATATTTTTGTAAAAGGTTTGTCTGTAACTGCCGGGATAAGACTGGATTACGAGAAGCAGAGAATGGACTACAACTCGGCTGCAAAGATGCACCTTAATATGACAATGCCTCCAATGATGCCCCGCCCTGTTGATATAAGCAACAGATATGATGAGTCTGTCATTGATGAGTCTGTGTCTCAGGATTATTGTAAAACACAGCTTAAGTTTGCCGTAAAGTATGAGGTCTCTACGAAAGCGTATGTTTATCTTTCTGCAGCACAGGGTTATAAAGCGGGGGGATACAATGTTCAGATGTCAGCGGACATAATGCAGGGCAGAATGCAGTACGATATTATGAATGCCTTTAAAAACATGATGCCCGGGGTGGGTATTGCCGAGCCTGGCAAGATACAGGATGTAATGAGTTATAAGCCTGAATCGAGTTGGAACTACGAGGGAGGTTTTAAAGGCGAGTTTGCTAATGGCCGTATTGCTGTTGAAGGGGCTCTATTCTACATGGATGTGATTGATGTTCAGATTACTCAATTTGTGAACAGCGGCAACGGTCGTATATTGAGCAATGCAGGCAGAGCGGAGAGTTACGGTGCGGAATTATCTTTAAGGGGCATTGTATGTGAATCTGTTACAGCAGATATAAACTACGGCTACACTCATGCAACATTCAAGGATTTCAATAACGGCAAAGAGGATTTCAAAGGGAACTTTATCCCATATACTCCAAGACATACTTTGAGTGTGGGATTGCATTATTCAAAATTGCTTGCAGGTAGTTGGTTAGACCAAATATTTGCATCTGCACAACTTAACGGTGCGGGAAAGATCTATTGGAATGAAGCTAATGATGTGGCACAGAAATTTTACTCAACTCTCAATGCAAACATCGGGGTGCGAAAGGAGTCTGTTACATTAAGCATCTGGGGCAGGAACCTCACAGACACAGATTTTGCGGCTTTCTACTTTGAGTCATTCGGCAACAAATTCATGCAGAGGGGAAAGCCCGTGTGTATTGGCGCCAAACTTTCTCTCAGCTTCTAAGCTTTGGCATTGGCTGTTTTTTTAGAGTAAAGAGATGGTAGAGAAAGTAATTAGAAACAGTTGTGAACGACTTTTCAATCAGCGGAGGAGCGATTGCCGAAAGCAGATTATAAGAAACGGCGTCTGTTGAAGGACCGTTAGGATGCAAAGCATACTAAAAGGGACGACTTAGCCGTTTCAAGCTGATTGAAGGCATAAGCAGTTGATTGACACGGAGAGAAAAACTGCTTCTAATTATAAGTTGAAGAGAGGCTAAAGCAAATGCCAAAGCCAAAGCCAAAGCCAATATCGGTTATTCAAACAGGTACAGCTTATCTGACCGTCTTAACTTCTCCGCTACAGGAATAGAACAATACTCACCCTTCATGGCTTTGTCTGTCTCTTTTAAATCTACCCTTATCTCGTTAACCTTTAGCTCAATAACACCGGTAGACGGACCTATAATCAGCACATTGTCTCCCTTGCATAGTTCGCTGCTCTCTATGAGAACCTCGGCAACACCAATATTACTGAAGTAGTTGGTTATCTTACCTATATAAACCTTCTTTTTGGTAGCTTTACTGCCATACACCTCGCTCCACTGTCCAAGCCTTGCCCCTTGATAATAGCCATCCCAAAAGCCTCTGTTGAATACTTCAGACAGCTCTGCTTTGAGCGAGGATGCCATCTCCTGCGAGAAGGTGCCGTTTTCAACCGCTGTAATAGCTGTCTTGTACGCATGTGATGCCTTCTTTACATACTCTGCGCTTCTTGCCCTTCCCTCTATCTTAAAGACAGATACACCAGCGTCTGCCATCTTATCTATGAATTCTATGGTGCAAAGATCCTTTGGAGACATTATATATTTGTTGTCTATCTCCAATTCATTACCGGTTTCAAGGTCTGTGACTTTGTATCCTCTTCTGCAGAGCTGATAGCATGAGCCTCTGTTTGCAGATGCGTTGTACTCATGCAGGCTAAGGTAGCATTTGCCGGATATTGCCATACAGAGCGCACCATGGCAGAACATCTCCAACTGCACCAACTCTCCGCCCGGGCCTTTTATCTGCTCCCTCTCTATCCCTTCGCTTATCTCCTTTACCTGCGGCAGGGTAAGCTCTCTTGAGAGCACCATTACATCTGCAAACTGCGAATAGAACTTTACTGCCTCGAAATTGGAAACATTAAGTTGCGTTGATATATGCACCTCAACTCCAATCTCCCGTGCATACATTATTACAGCCATATCCGATGCTATTACAGCGGTAACTCCGGCCTCCTTTGCATATCGCAGAGCCTGCTTCATTGGCTCAATATCTGCATTATAGATTACAATATTGAGCGTGAGGTATGTACGAACATTGTGCTCGTTACATATCTCAACTATCTTTTTAATATCATCGGGCTTAAAGTTGTTTGCCGAGTGAGAGCGCATATTAAGCTCCCCTACACCAAAATAGATAGAATCAGCCCCACCTTGAATCGCCCCCATGAGCGATTCGAAATTTCCGGCAGGAGCCATTATCTCATGCTTCCTTTTCAAAATAAAAAAATTAGATATTCCTAAAAATCTTCAAAAATACAGGCAGCAGTTGCCTTAAAAAACACAAAATTTCATTTACACTATATATCCCTCCAAAATCTTCCCATCCACCACCTCAGGCGTCACCGCAGACAAACATCTGAAATCCCCAAACTTGCAAGGCTTGTTGCCGTAGATTGAACATGGACGGCAAGGCATATCCGCCTGTAGTGCATTGCATGGGTCCTGCATCCAACCGTAAAAACCTGCAGCAGGATGTGTTGCACCCCATACGGAAACCACTTTTGTTCCTACAAACGATGCAAGGTGCATGTTGGCCGAATCCATGCTGAGCATAACATCCAACTCATTCATCATAAGCAGCTCCTCTGCAAATTTAAACTTGCCTGCACAGGTAAATGTATTCTGGTACTTCTGCTCCCAGCCCATTAGCACTCTCGCCTCCTCTATACCACCAAACAGGAACACTTTGGTGTTAGGGTCTTTACTCAAATCGTAAATGACCTGCTCTACAAACTTCCCCGGCCATCTTTTCCCGGCATGTTTTGCAAATGGAGCAATACCTATCTTAAAACCGGGCATCTTTATGTAACCTGTCAATGTTTCGTTCTGCAGCTCCCCTCGCTGCGAACATAGCTCTGTAAGATATGCGGCCCGTCTTGCTTTTATCTCGGCCCTGATCTTGTCATTTGGCTCTATAGAGGCAAATGACAGGTTCTCCAAACCGCATTTCACAAGCACATCTTCGTAGAGTTGACATACAGGCTTCAAAACCGCCAATTCTTTGTCGGGAAGATGATTAACCAAAGCTCTCCTGGCCTTTCTGTTCTTATTTATGGTCTTAAAGGGGATGCCTCTTAGCCATAGGAAACTCTTTAGCAGCCGGCTCCTTATAACGGAGTGCAGATCAGCTACAATGGTAGGATTAAGCTTGGCAAGCTGCCCGGCAATCCTCCACAAGCCTTTTACAGTGCCCTCTTTCTTAACATTTACAGGAAAGAAGTGCAGGTTGTTTATCCCGGCAAAAAGCGGCTCTGTAAATCCATGCGACACCATTGTAAACCGCACATTTGGGTTCTTAAGGGCGTACTCTCTTACAAGCGGGGCCGATATGGCTATGTCTCCCAACGCAGACAATCTTATTATCACAATGTGAGGGGGGTGATCTTTCATGGCCTGTCTCTACTTCTGTGTTGCGTAAAGTACAGGGTTAAGGGCGGGGTCGTTGTACATCTTCATCTGTTTGTAAACTTTCATGTACTTCTTACCCTCTGCTATATCTTTTAGTAGCTGATCTATAGCTATTGCAAGATCCTCTCTTTGAACCAAAAGCACCTCTAACTTCTTGCGGCACTGCGCCTTGTGCTCAGGGCTTGCCTCTTTCCTCTCTACCTCAACCTGCATATGATATATCTTAAGTGCTAAAATTGAAAGCCTGTCAATTGCCCATGCAGGGCTTTCGGTATTTATGGTTGCATCCTCCTTAACATCCACATCTTTGTATTTTTCAAGGAAATAGCTGTCTATCCTCTCTACAAGATCTGTTCTGTCTTGATTAGACTTGTCTATTCTTCTCTTTAATTTGAGGGCAGCAACGGGATCTATCTCCGGGTCTCTTATTATATCCTCCAAATGCCATTGAACATCATCAATCCAGTTTTTAAGATAGAGACACCACTCAATTGTCTGAGGTTCGTAAGGGTTGTTAATTACAGCATCCACATCATCCGTCTCGTGATAAGCTTTTATGGACTTATCAAAAATCCCGTTACATAAGGTACTAAAACTCATCGTATTATAAAATTATTAGTTATTATCACATTTTGCTTCCCAACAAATATTCTGCTTCCCGATAAAGAAATCTTCTTCTATTTGTCTCTATGCAGCATCTTTGCCGCATATGCCCTAAGCTGCAGTTTCTGTTCCTCGCTCAAGGTGCTTGCCTCCATCATATCAAGGGCCTTTTTACCGTACTCATCCACTGCGTCGAGAGCTTTTCTGTCTACTCCAAGATGTTGGTACATGGCTTTCATTTTGGAGATTTTAAAGTTATCCGCCTCTATATCTGCGCTGTTTAGTACAGATGACGGCATTGCAATAATCTTCTCCAACTCCTTTTTATCTGCCCCTGCTGCCTCTTTCATAGCCTCTACGAGCAACCATGTTTTCTTGTTGTTAAGTATATCTCCTCCTATGCTTTTGCCAAACACCTCAGGATTGCCAAACGAATCCAAATAGTCATCCATAATCTGGAACGCTATTCCAAGGTTGTAGGCATAATCGTACAGCATATTGCATACAGGCTCTTCAACGCCAGCCAAAATTGCGCCCATCTTTGTTGAACATGCTATGAGTACACCTGTCTTAAGGCCTATCATCTTAATGTACTCGTTCATTGAGATAGACCTCTCGTTCTCAAAATTCATATCGTACTGCTGCCCCTCGCACACCTCTATGGCAGTCTTGGTAAAGAGCTTCATTACCTGATGTATATATACCGGCTTTACATGAGAGAGCAGTTCGTATGCCTTTATGCTCATTACATCTCCACTAAGGATGGCACTATTGGCTCCCCATTTTTTGTGAACAGTCTCCTTGCCTCTTCTTATTGAAGCATTGTCCATAATATCATCGTGGATAAGGGTAAAAGCATGGAATACCTCCAATGCCATTGCCGGATAGAGCACATTACGCTCTATCTTCTCATGGAACAGGTTATAGGTCATAAGGCAGGTCATTGGCCTAAGCCTTTTACCACCAATAGACAGCATATATTCAATAGGTTCATACAGCTCCGTTGGAGGCTCATGAAGCTTCAGCGAGAGAAATCCCTTCTCTATAATATCATTAAGTTCATCTAATCTGTACATGCACACAGGAAATTTTCGCGAGTAATTTAACAAGCAAATATACTACAAAGAAATTAAGTAATCTTAAAAAAATAACTTGGTAATCTTTAATTGTCTTTTCGGTCTATATTTCTTTTCTCAAAAATACTGCTAAATCCTTACCATCTTATTTTTTAACGCTTACTAAAGTAGGTATGGAATATGGAAAAGCTTTATCTAAAAAGCAGCCTAATCAAGTCAATTACATACCTGATTAGACTGCATCTTATCTGTTTGCCGTTCTTTTTACTCCAATGAGATATTTTCGTTGGCCTCCTTTCCAAAATAGATGGAAATTTCATCCTCTATCTCCTTTGCCGGCTCTGTCTGACCGTTCTTGTTGTAGATGTCGGAAACCATAGCCATATAGTACAGATTCCTCTGCAGATCCTCAGCAGAGAGGAACGAACCGTTAAACGGCTTTGAGAAGAGCTTTATTGCCTTTCTTGTCTCATTAACGAACCTATTGCCTAAAGCAACAGCCTTCTCCGGTTCACCTGCATCAAAATATGTTGCAATTGCCTCAAACACGCTCCTTTCCGTTAATGTAGAGAGGATAGAGTTGTTCAGAGGAAAATTCTTATCAGGCATTACAGTCTGCATCTTGTCCAAAAGCTCTACGGCTTTAAGGGTATCGCCCTTGTCTAAAATATATCTTGCAGAGGTACTGAATATCTCCCTTGGAGAGATAAGATTGTTGAATGTAAGCAGATTCTGGTAATCTACATTCATTGTAGTATCCTTAAGACTCTCCCAACGATATTTGTTCATCAGCCTGTTATACAAAGCTTTCTCATCCATAAGCTGAACCTTTCCGCTGTACAGACCTGTTGTACTCTTTATAGGTACAATCTTGTATGCAAAGCCGTCGTACTGCATATACTCCTGCCAGCCTATACTTATATCGGAACCTCTCTGCAGGGTATAAATAGGCCTGTCCCACTTATAGTTGGCAAGAAGATCCAAGATCATAAGCTCAGCCTTGTTAAGGAAATCCTTGTTCTCGGGGATTCTTAGGACTATTGTGTCGGGAACTAAATCCATATACTCCTCTGCCACAATATTGTACTTGCGAACATTCTCTTTATCTACCGGTATGGCAAGATTGCGGGCCGCTATATAATTGTACTGCTTTCCGTCGCTTAAAGGCACGGTAAACTTTGGATTGCGGAATATATCAATAACTTCCGCACCGTTTACAGGATTGCCGTCGAAACGCTCAAACACAGGAACAATATCGTTGGTACCGTAAAGGTACTGTGAACGTGGTATGGTAAACTTAACAGGATCTGACTCATACTGTCTGCGCTGCATCTGGTCTATATACCAATCTGTGCCAAGCAGTGAGGTATTCATAACCCTTACATCTGTCCTTATCCCCTCTACCTCCTGGTCGTACCAAAGCGGGAATGTGTCGTTGTCTCCGTGAGTTATTATTATGGCATTCGGGTCTGTAGATTCAAGATAGTTGTACGCAAGATCTTTTACAGTGTATCTGCTGCTTCTGTCGTGGTCATCCCAGTTCTCTGCGCCCATTATTGCAGGAACAACCAAACAGATAACCGTAGCCAAAGAGCCGGCAACTGCAGGTTTGGTAAATCTCTGCAGCAACTGTGTAACCCACATCACACCAAGTCCAATCCATATTGCAAAGGCGTAGAAAGACCCTGCGTATGCGTAATCTCGCTCCCTCGGCTGCATAGGCGGCTGGTTAAGATAGATCACAATGGCAAGACCGGTAAGTAAGAATAGCAACATTGTTACAACCCAATTCTCCTTGTCTTTTCCAAGCTGGTAGAACAGACCTATAAGACCAAGAATCAGCGGCAGGAAGAAGTAATGGTTCTTTGAGCGGCTGTTAACTATGTAATCCGGCCCTTCGGACTGGTCTCCAAGCCTCATTCTGTCTATAAATCCAATTCCGCTCTCCCAATTTCCTTTGAACTTGTCCCCGGGGATAGTTGAATGAAGATCGTTCTGCCTTCCCACAAAATTCCACATAAAATATCTCATATACATGAAATCTATCTGGTAACCAAAGAAATACCTTAGGTTATCCCCAAAAGTAGGCATAGGATACTTTCCACCCGGAGCAATACGTCCTTTGTTGTGCGTGTACATCTGGTAGAAAGGAACATAATTGTCACCAACGCCGGATGACCACATTCTTGGGAAGAACATCTTTGTGCTACTGTCGTAAACAGGCTCTGCCGGAGCATCAACCTTTACATATTTACCATTCAATACATTATAGTATTTAGAAGTTTTTATGTCTACATGTGGCGAGGCGTACGTCTCGCCATAAACAAGCGGGGTGCTTCCGTACTGTTCACGTCCAAGATACCTTACTAGGGTAAACGGATTATCAGGCTGGTACTCGTTTGTTGGAGTATCTGTAACAGAACGTATTACAACAACAGAAAAAGTTGAATAACCTATAATTATCATTACTGCGCTCAATATGATTGTATTCATTAGCGCTTTCTGTTTCTTGTATGTGTAATAAAGTCCCCAAAAACCTGCAGCAAGCAATAGAAGCACAAACAGGCTTGCTCCAAGATTGAACGGCGCCCCAAGAACATTTACAAAGAAAAGGTCTACATAAGCAGCAAATTTAGGCAGGAACGGGATGATTCCATAAAGGATTGCGGCTAATATGATTCCCGACAAAGCAAGGATGTACAGGCTCTTCTTTGAGGTAACCTTTGTCTTTCTGTAAAAGTAGATGAAAACAAGAGCCGGAATGGTAAGCAGATTAAGCAGATGTACACCAATGGAGATACCCATAAGGAATGCAATGAGTATAATCCATCTGTTTGCATACGGTTCATCCGCCTGCTCCTCCCATTTTAGCATTGCCCAGAATACCACTGCGGTAAAGAGTGAAGACATTGCATATACCTCACCCTCAACGGCAGAGTACCAAAAGGTATCTGACCAACAGTAGGCCAATGCACCTACTATACCTGCACCAAAGATTGCAATACAGCTGTTTTTGAATACGGACATAAAATCCTTATCTGCATAAACGGATTCCTTAACCTTCCCGGCAGCTTTTGCGGAATGCTTTGCAACGTATGTCTTTTCTACAATTCTTCTTGCAAGGTGGACAATTGAGAGGTAGAGAAAATAGATAGTAAATGCGGAGCACATTGCGCTCATGGCATTAACCAACACTGCTGCATGTTCTTTATCTCCAAATATTGTGAACACTCTGGCTATCAACTGGAAAACAGGGTTTCCCGGCGGGTGTCCAACCTCAAGTTTATATGATGAGGCAATAAACTCTCCGCAATCCCAAAAACTGGCGGTAGGCTCTACTGTAGAAAGGTAGGTGTAAGAGGCGATAAACAGTATCACAACAGAGATGATATTGTTAAGCCTGTTAAATCTCTTTAATTCCATATATTATAGTATATAGTTTATTGTTAATAGTTTATAGTTCGCTTTCGCGCAGCTTTTCCTCGCCATGTAATAAGCTTTGGCATTGGCTTTAGCCTATTAAGTTTATGGTTTATAGTCAGTTTATCAGCTTTTGCTTTTGCTTTGGCATTGGCTTTAGCTAATTTAATTTTGACAGCCAACGCTTTTTCTCTATACACTATAAACCATACACTTTCAACTAAATTAACGCCAACGCTAAAGCTAACTTGCAAATATACTACTATATTTTGTTTTATCAGTCTCTTAACTTTTGTAAATCGCCAACGCCATATTAGTTTATTGTTTATAGTTAAAAGTTTATAGTCAGTTAATTAGTTTATAGTTAAAAGTTTATAGCTAAAAGAAAATTGTTTTTCATCTTTACTCTATAAACTATTAACTTTTATAATGCTGTCTATAAACTATAAACTATACACTTTCAACTAAATAAAGGCAAACGCCAACGCTCTTATTCTATAAGCATATTACAGCCCCTCCTCTCGCTATCCTTCATCCTCCCCTCCACAGTAAATGCAGTTGAGTTTGGCGGAAGATTATTGCAAATTGACAATGCCACAGACTGTTCCACAAGTCTGCCCACATCCTCCGTCTCTATGAAAGAGCAGGACCATACGTTTGCAAGGTCTATTACATTTATCCCCCCAAGATTAGAAGCAGAGCAGCTAACGGAGTTGTAGCTGAAAGGGTCGTTTAGATTACGTATAAGTATCTTCATCCACGGCGGGGTGAAAAAGACGGTATCCTGCTGCACAGAATTTTTTACAGGCACAACGGCACCGGCGGTGGTATTTGCCCCAAGAGTCTCTTCGCCTGCCGCCCTTGCCGGATTATATTCCCCTACAAGATATGCCTGGCTCATAAGTTCCGCCATACCGTATTCAGAATGTATCTTCTTGGTACCAAATCCTTTATACAGTGTTCTATGCAGTTCTTCCCTTGTAACCTCTTTTCCGCGTCCTTTCATCCCTCCCGTTTCCATTATTATAAGGTTGGGAAACGACAGCGAGAATTGAGAGCAGAAATCTATAAGAGCAAACGTTACCCCAAGGAGTATAGTCTTACGCCCCTCCCCCTTTAGCTGTAAAAGTGTATCATATAACTCCTTATGGTTATAAAGATAAAAACCGCTTCTGTTAGTCCTGCTCGTAGAGAATGATTTGCTTCTCTCTATCAGTTTTTCTGCCATATAGATAAGTGATGAGCCCTCCCTCTCCAAGTACGATGGCAAAAGTGCTACTATATCGTAATCCGCGATATCTCCATAGAAAAGTTCAAAGCCCTTTAGGAAACTCTCCTCGTATATTCTTAAATCCTTAACATAGTGCTTAGCAGGCTGCATTCCTGTTGTAGAGCTGCTGATAAATACAGTCTGAGGCTCACCGTCAAAGCTGGCGACCCTTCTATTCTTAAAATATTTTATCGGGAAGAAAGGAATCTGCCCTATTTTTGTAATCTGCTCCGGCGGACAATCCATTACAAGGTTGCAGTATTGGTTGTAGACAGGGTTATTGCTGTACTGGAATCTAAAGACCTCAATAGCCAACCTTTCAAAATCTTGCGCACCACTAATATTGAATATCTGCTGTATCTCTCTCTCTATCATTCTAATATATTTTTCTGTTTATATTAATGTCTCTCTTGTATCTTATTGTAAGGTAGGCAGATCTTACAACAAGGTGCATCATATAACCCGCCCACAGTGCGTTTATTCCAAAGAAACCTTTTAAGGCATAATATGTTGCAAAGAAGCCTATTACGCTTAGGATCATAGAGTCTCTTATAGGTTTTGATGCGGTTGCCCCAATGTATATACCGTCCCAAGTAAAGGCAAAGCAGCTAAGGATTGGCATAACTAACAGCCATACAAGGTAATATGAGGCCCGTTCCAATACAGCCGCATTGTCTGTGAGTATCCTGCACATCCATTCTCCGCCAAACCAATACAAGGCAGCAGATACCAACCCAAGCCATATTGTCCAGTGGAAAATCACCCTTATCGCACGCCTTAACGAAGGGTCATCTCCGGCACCTATATACCTCCCTGCCAATGCCTCACCTGCGTATGCAAACCCGTCTGTAAAGTATGAATAGACCATCATAAGCTTCATTAGAATGGAGCAGACAGCCAGCTCCATATCTCCGTAATGTGCAGATAATGAAGTAAAACCGGCATAAATAAAAAGAAAACAGACAGAACGCACAAAAAGATCCTTGTTAATAAGGAAGAACCGTCTGAACTGTTTTAAATGAAAGCACTCCTTAAGGGTTATATATTTGAAATACTTTTTAAAGAATAATATCATTAAAGCTACGGCAAGGAGAAGCCCGGTATATTGGGCTATCACAGTTCCAATAGCGATTCCGTCAAACCCCACAGATGTATAAAGTGAAAGATAGACACTTGCCCCAAAATTGACCACATTTACCGTAATGTCCGTTATCATTGGTATTACAGTATTTTGCATCCCGATAAAAAATCCTTTAAAGACCAATAGGGAGAGTGTTGCAGGTGCCGCCCAGATTCTTATAAAGAAGTACTGCTTTACATATTTTTCCGTATCGGGCGAACAGTCTATGAGGTTGAGCGCAATATCTACATACCACCACTGTATTATCCAGAAAAAAAGTGAGAAACCCAAGGCGGTTATAATGCCTTGATTAAAGACCCTCATTGCCTCTTTAAAGTTGTTTGCCCCAAAAGCCTGAGCCACCATTCCCCCCGTGCCTATTCTAAGGAATCCCATGTTCCAGTAGAGCAGATCAAAAAGCATGGATGAGATGGCAATGGCTCCAATAAGCGCTGCATCACCAAGCCTGCCGGCAATGCCAACATCTACCATTCCAACCAAAGGGATGGTTATGTTTGCCAATATGCTTGGAACCGCAAGTTTAAGGACCTGTCTGTTCATCGGTATTTTGTCTCCTCCTCCAACATCCCAAGATAAGATTCGTAACGTTCGGGAGAGATTTCACCGGCCTCCACCGCCGCTTTAACGGCACAGCCCGGTTCATGCGTATGGGTACATGGAGCAAACTTGCAGCTATCCATAACCTTCACCATGTCGGGAAAATATGTACTTAACTCATCTTTCGTAAAATCTACCAAACCAAAGCCTCTTATACCCGGAGTATCAACCACAAATCCCCCACCTGCAAGCGGATGCATCTGGTAAAATGTAGTGGTATGCCTCCCCTGCAGGTGATGCGCAGAGATTGCCCCCGTCTTTAACTCTAATGATGGATCTAAGGCATTGATTAAAGATGATTTCCCCACACCCGACACACCGGAAAAGAGCACTACCTTATCCCTGCTCATCTCTCTTACCACATCTATATTGGTTCCATCATGCGCAGACACCGGTATAACTCTATATCCCGCTTTGGTATAAATCTCTGTAAAATGTTCCAACTGCACTCCAAGCGGATTCGCCTCTGCCATCTCATCCGTATAAAGATCTGCTTTGTTCACAAGAATCGTTATCGGAATATGATATGCTTCGCAGGTAACAAGAAATCTGTCTACAAACGGCAACTTAACCTCCGGAAACATTATGGTAACTACAAGAAACACCATATCCAAATTGGAGGCAATGATATGTGACTGTTTGGACAAGTTCGTAGACTTTCTTATTATATAGTTCTTTCTTGGAAATATTTTTGAAATTGCGGCAATCTGTTCACCCTGTATATTTTCAAACTCATATTCAACCCTGTCGCCTACAGCTATAGGGTTCGTGGAGTTATTACCCTTGAGCTTAAGTTTACCTCTCAGCACAGCATTGAACGGAGACCAGTGCGGCAGAGGTGAAAGTACATAATGACTTCCTGTATGTTTTACAACTGTTGCTATGCCCTCTCCATTTTTCCCGGAAATCTCCATACTATCCTACCAACCAAACAAGTGCATGATTGTCAAAAATCTCATATTGGAGTTCAAACTCCTCCTCTTCGCCATCTTTTGAGATAAAGGTTGCGGAAAGATCACCCTCCTCCTCCAAATGGAATCGCTCTATCTCCATCTGTTTGGCAAAGTTCACTCCATGCTGACTCATACGTTTGAAGAGTGCCTCCTTGGCACACCAGTAGATGGCAAGCTGTTCGTTACGATGTCTCGAAGAGAGATCCTCTATCTCATCCTCAGAGAGAGCCTTCTTCTCTACAGGAGAGAAGTCTCTGTCCAACGACTCTATATCTATACCCACATCCTCTGTTGGATGTATTATTATCGCTACATATTTGGATGTGTGCGTAATACTTATATGCGTAAGATTATTATGAATGAATGGCGCACCGTTATCGTGGTGCCCAAGATATACTTTATCTTCAAAAATCTTGTTCAACAATGCGCGTACAGCAAGTTTCTCAAGTCTCAACTGACTGTTTTTTGTGTATAAAAGTTCATCCAATTCCTCTTTTGGAATTGAAATTATCTCCAACAGCTCGCTCTCGGTCTCTGCAACCTCCCATACAGCTATCCTTGCTCCGTTTTTTAAAACTTTATCTAAATAAAGTGCCATTTTATATTATGTAAACTATTTATTATCAATTATTATGAGTTTCAGTAACAACATCAGACTCATCCTCTATCTCCCCTACTATCTCCTCTAAAATATCCTCCAATGTTACAATGCCGTCTGTACCTCCATACTCGTCAACAACAACGGCAAGGTGTATCTTCTTCTCTCTGAACTCCTGCAGAAGGTCGTTTATCTTCTTGCTCTCGGGGACAAAATACGCCTCTCTTATATGTTTCCTCCATGCATATTTATTTGCCGCACTGTTCTCATACATATATGGAAGAATATCCTTTATGTAAAGAAAACCCTTAATATCATCCAAATCCTCCTTGTAAACAGGAAATCTTGAGTAACCTACCTCCTTCGTAAGATCCATTATTTGGGATATTGTCATCTCCATATCCACCGCCTTAACTTCAACTCTCGGCTTCATTATCTTACAAACATCCGTGGTAGGAAGTTTGACTATCCCTTTTAGAATCTTTTTCTCCTCCATTGACTCGGAAGATGAGATATCCACCGCCTTATCCAAGTCTTCTAACGTTATATGCGGTTTTAAAGAGATACCGTCTGTAATCTGATTGGCAAACTTGGACATAAAGAAATTGAAAGGCAACCCCAACGGCATTATAATCCTCAAAGGCTTGCTCATCATCTTTGCAAACTGAACCGGCATGCTTGTAGCTATAATCTTAGGGAGCACCTCTCCAAAAAGGACAATAAGAAAGGTAACTATAACACCGTTTACAATAAATTCAAGCACCGGACTCTGGGAGAAGTCAAAAAACGTCCCCATAAGTTTGGTTGAAATAAGCACAATAAGGATATTTACAAGGTTGTTTGCCTGTAATATTGTGCCAAGGAGATAATCAGGGTTTGTAAGCAGACGCAACACGCCTAAAGCTTTCCCGCCTTTCTCATGCTTTAGCTTATCTATCTGGCTCGGTGACAGAGAAAAGTAGGAAACTTCGCTACCCGAAATAAGGGCAGAACAAACCAAAAGCAGGATAATACTTATCCCTAAATAAAGAATCTCAAATGTAAATGTACTACTGGGAGGTTCCAAATTTCAAATGGTATTGGTTATACAGCTGCAAATATAATAATTATTCCTTTACAACATACTCCAAAAACCTGTCAATGGTAAAGTAGTACCACTTGCCAA
>ENA-OOYV01000086-OOYV01000086.1-human-gut-metagenome-genome-assembly--contig:-NODE-86-length-69771-cov-3.815910_pt1 | contig 69771 bp, 58 predicted proteins | sample MGYA00241704_ERZ501380 | MGnify/ENA primary metagenome ERZ501380 (study PRJEB25962, sample SAMEA2042984) | human gut metagenome | biome: human gut; feature: human-associated habitat; material: faeces...
GGACGGAAAGATCCTGTCCGACAATTTCTATCACGCCAGTCGGAAAGGAATCAATTATCAGGCTCTGAAGCAACTGCCTGAAGTGACACTCGACTGTCAGGCAAAGGTGGTTCAGGATAAAGAAGGTAACTGGACAGCGACAGTCACTCTGACCAATCCCACATCCACACCTGCACTGATGACCCGCATCAATGTGGTTGGTGACAAGGATGGTGACCAGTTCCTGCCCATTCTCTATGAAGACAACTATTTTGCCCTGCTTCCCGGTGAGCAGAAAGAGGTATCTGTCCGTTGGAAAGATGTTGATACCCGGGGAAATTCTCCTGTGATCCGGATAACGGGATACAATGTAAAGGAACTGAGCAGACAATAATCATGTAATGGTTCTGACGTGTAGAAGAGGATGCCTGCATCCGCAGGATCCTCTTCTATAATTTTTCTTATACCTTCTTACGCTTTTTATACCGACTTATCTTAATCTGTTTATACATATGAAAAGTATATTTCAACTGATAACTCTTCTCTGCCTTTCTGTTATGGCAAGTATGATGGAATCTTGTTCCACAAAAAATGAAAAGATTGTTTTGGCGTATGTCACATCGCATGGGGCAACTCTTCCGGACCCTGATCTTGTGACACACATAAACTATGCATTCGCTCATGTAGATTCTACATTCAGCAAACTCAAGATAGACAATGAAGGACGTCTGTCTGAAATTACGGCCCTCAAGCAAAAAGCTCCCCATCTGAAGGTGTTGCTTTCCGTTGGCGGATGGGAAAGTGGCAGATTCAGTGAAATGGCTGCAAACGAACAATACCGCCTGTCGTTTGCCAACGATTGCCGGCGGGCAATCGAACAGTTTCAGCTGGATGGTATTGACATCGACTGGGAATATCCTACCAGCAGTGCGGCAGGAATATCATCTTCTCCTGACGATACCCAAAATTACACGTTGCTGATGAGAGACCTGCGAAAAGCAATCGGTCCGGACAAACTCCTGACACTGGCTTCCGTATATAACGGCAATTACATAGACTTTAAAGCCATCGATCCTTATATAGATTTTGTCAATGTTATGGTATACGATATTAACCGTCCCCCTTATCATCATGCGGCTCTTTACCGTTCGCCACTGGTAGGAGACGGATGCGGTGAAGAGGCTGTGGAGGCTCATATACAGAAAGGAGTTCCTGTAGAAAAACTGGTATTGGGTATTCCTTTCTACGGGCATGCGGCTGCTCCATTGTCTGATTTTATCAGTTACGATGCAATCATGGCGCAGCAAGACTACAAAACCTGCTGGGACTCGATTGCAAAAGTCCCTTACCTTGCTGATAAAGATGGAAAGTTGGTTTGTTCGTATGAGAATCCATCTTCCATTACAGCCAAATGTGCTTTTGTCAAGCAGAAAGGGCTGAAAGGCATTATGTATTGGGAATACAATTCTGATGGAAAAGAAGGGAGCCTCCGGAAAGCAGCCTATGAAGGAATGCAGGAATAATATGTTGGTAGTCAAGGAGCTTCTATGACTTTTTGTGGAAACGACTGTCTGATTTCATGAGATTCGAAACGTGTAAGATTTCGTCTCTTCATACATAAATCTTTTATGAATATAATTTTCTAATACATTTTTTATGCTAAGACTTTTATTTTTAAATATTTCAATGTTAATGGCGTTAAGTGGTATTTCTTACGCATCTTCGTTTAATCTGTTAAGAAAACATAGAATTATTGTTGATAAATCAGAGGATCTGGTTGTTCTTACTGCCATAGATATATTTAAATCGGATTTACATAAGGTTTCAGGTGGTAATATGCAATCTGATAATTCAGAATTGTGGGTAGGTACAATAGGAAATAATTCTGAGTTAGAAAAGTTTATGAAGAAATATCGTATTTCAATAAAGGATATAAAAGGAAAGTGGGAGGCTTTTAAGATAATATGTGTTGATGAAAATAAGTTGCTGGTTGTAGGAAGTGATCCAAGAGGCACGGCTTACGGTGTGCTAGAATTATCTCGTATGATGGGAGTGTCTCCTTGGGAATGGTGGGCTGATGTTCATCCTGATAAAAAAGACTTTTTATATATAGATAAAGGTGTGGTAACAGTTCAGTCTCCTTCTGTACAGTATCGTGGTATATTTCTGAATGATGAAGATTGGGCTTTACTTCCTTGAAGTAGTAAAAATTATGAACCTGTCGGAAAATCTGGTCATATTGGTCCTAAAACATATTCCAAAATATTTGAGTTATTACTTCGGCTTAGGGCTAATACATTGTGGCCTGCAATGCATGAACCTACAATTCCTTTTTATACGATTGTGGGGAATAAAGAGGCTGCGCAGAAATATGGTATTGTGATAGGTACGTCTCATTGTGAACCTATGATGCGAAATAATGCCGGTGAATGGTATAAAGCCAATATCGGCAGGTATAATTTTAAAACAAATCGTGAAAATATAATTAACTATTGGTCGGAACGTCTGAAGTTTGTTTCTGGGACAGAGATTTTTATGACAATAGGTATGCGGGGAGTTCATGATGGGCGTATGGAAGGAGTAGAAACAGCAGAGGAATATAGAGATGCTCTTCATGAAGTAATTGATGTTCAGACAGGCTTGTTGAAGAAATATGTAAATCCCGATGTGAAAAAGATTCCACAGACAATTGTGCTTTACAAAGAAATGCTTAATGTTTATAAGGCAGGTCTTGAAGTACCGGATTATGTCACTTTGATGTGGACGGACGATAATCATGGTTATATAGCTAACTTAAGCAATAGTGAAGAACAAAAACGTGAGGGAGGTGCTGGAATATATTATCATATATCATATTGGGGATCGCCTCATGATTATCTTTGGCTATGCACTACTTCACCTGCGCTTATTAATCTGCAGATGCATCGTGCGTGGGATTATAATGCCCGTAAGATCTGGATTCTGAATGTTGGTGATATTAAACCGGGAGAGTATGATACCGAACTCTTCATGGATATGGCATGGAATATCAATTCTATTGACAATAAAAATCTGTCTTCTCATCTTAGAAACTGGGCTGCACGTGAATTTGGTGAAGAGAATGCTGATGAGATTGTAAATATAATGAATGAATATTATTGCCTTGCTGCCATTCGCCGTCCTGAACACATGGGGTTTAATATGATAGAAATGTGGGATTATCCGGAAGGAGGATTTATGCCTAATAAGATACCTGATTTTACAGAAAAAGAGGCTTGTGAAAGACTTGAAGATTATGACAGAATAGAGAATGTTGTTATAAAACTTTCAGCATCCATACCTGAGAATCGAAAGGATGCATATTTCCAGTTAGTAGAATATCCGGTACGTGCAGCATCTCAAATGAATAAGAAATTTCTTAAAACGGGACAAGAGGCTTTAAATGCATATCGCGAGATTGTGAAACTGACTGACTACTATAATAAAAAGATGTCCGGTGGAAAATGGAATTATTTTATGGATATGAACCCTAGGGATTTACCGGTATTTAAACCGGCAATTTATACGCATAAGGATGAAAAACTATTTAAAAAAGATCCTGTTTTCCGATACGAGATAAAGGGCAATCAATATACAAAAAAGAATGGTGAATGTACAATTTATAAAGGACTTGGATATAGTTCAAGTGCTACCAACATACATCAAAATTCTTCATTGGAATATGATCTGAGGGTAAATAAAAATGCTGAGTATATAATAAAAATAGGATTTGTACCTATGCAACCGGCAAATGGAGGTGATTTGTGTGTAGCTGTCTCTTTAGATGGAAGGGAACTTGGTGAATTTTCTATAAATGAACAACCTTTTACAGAAAAGTGGAGAGAAAACATTCTACAGAACCAAGCGTATATAACATTACCTTTGAAACTCATAGCAAACAAAGATGCATGCTTAACGATAAAGGCTCTTGATCATGATATAATTATTGACAAACTTGTATTAACTTCAAAGGAATGATTGTTTTTTAGGGACATTTACTGAATATCCCTGACTTCAATCTGAAATGAAACAATAGAGACCATCTCAAATTCATTTTGAGACTGCCTCTTCAAATCTGTTGGTGCCTCTTCTTCCACTCAATATGGCTACCTTGCTCTGCCTAATGTCCAACAATAAGTTATGTTAATTGTGAAAGTAATCTTTGCGTGTTATAGTATGTTAAATACGTCCTTCTTTTTTGTATATTTCTTGTATTTGTTTTAGATACACGTTATCTTTATTACATAAAAATCGGAAGCTAGCTTATTGGTTCTTTTATGTTTAATGGAAAAATGGAGGTGTCTATGAAAAAATTTTTTCAACTTTTTTTGATTTACCCGCACATTTTGGCCTTTCTCGCTGGCTACTCTTTGAGGGACAAAAAACCTCGATGCACTTTGACAACTAAATACACATTCATCAGGTACGTTCCTGTGCGGGAGCGAGAGCTCCAGCCGAATGAAGGTGCGCCAAGACCCTCCTGCCCATCCGGGTTATAACGGAAAGCAAGGTGGCGAGCGTTTCCGAACCATTCTGAAATATCCGGTTGCTACGGATATGGCCATGAAACGCTACAGGGTTAATGATACTTCTCTACGGAGCTGGCGGAGGACCCGGCAGGGGTGAGATTCCCATGGACTTGTTTCGCAAGCAAGCGTCTGATGTATTCCCAATGTGCGTGGGGTGTCGAGGACAAATAACGCACAGGTACATAGCGGTACAGAAATGGATCGCTGTGAATTCCAAGAAAGGAGGAAAACGCATGGAAAACTGTAAAGTGATCGCTATCACGAACCAGAAAGGCGGCGTCGGCAAAACGACTACTACAGTTAATCTCGGCGTGGGCCTTGCAAACACCGGAAATAAGGTCTTATTGATTGACGCTGACCCGCAAGGGAGCCTCACGGTGAGCCTCGGTGTAAAGAACCCTGACGAGTTGGATGTGTCGCTATCCACGCTCATGCAATCGGTCATAGAAGATGAGCAGCCTCCCGGCAATGCGATTATCGCCCATAATGAAGGCGTTGATTTGCTTCCTTCTAATATTGAACTGTCCGGCATGGAAACGGGCTTGTTCAATGTTATGAGCCGTGAGTACGTTCTGAAATCCTGCATCGAGGGTATGAGAAAGAACTACGATTATATCCTTATCGACTGTATGCCTTCTCTGGGAATGATGACGGTCAATGCGCTTGCTGCGGCAGACAGTGTGATTATTCCGTCCCAGCCGAACTTCCTGTCAACCAAAGGTCTTAACTTGCTTCTGCGCTCGATTGCGAAAATCAAGCGGCAGATCAATCCGAGACTGAGAATAGACGGTATTCTGCTGACAATGGTAGATAACCGCACGAACAATGCCAAGTCGATTATCACATCGCTCCGTTCTTCAGTAGGAGAAAACATCCGCGTGTTCGAGTCTGAAATTCCCTTTTCGGTAAGAGCAGTGGAGTGCAGTCTTTCCGGAGAAAGCATCTTCTCCCACGACAAGAACGGAAAAGTGGCAGCAGCGTATGAGGCACTCACGAAGGAGGTGACAGAGATTGAAGAACGTGCAAAAAATCGACCTGGGCCTGACTGGATACGATGAGTTGTTCGCAAATGACGAGGAACGCAAGGTAAACAAGCTCCCTCGCATTTTCGATATTCCCATCTCGGAGATCGACGATTTCCCCGACCATCCTTTCAAGGTGAAAATTGATGAGGATATGGACCAGCTTGTTCAGAGTATCAAAGAGCGCGGGATCATCACCCCTGTCACACTTCGCCCGAAGGAAGACGGACGCTACGAGATCGTATCAGGCCATCGTCGGAAAAAGGCTTGTGAGATCGCAGGACTGGACACCGTAAAGGCAGAGGTCCGCGAGATGAGCCGCGACGAGGCCATTATCTTGATGGTTGAATCCAACCTACAGCGTTCCACCATCCTCCCGAGCGAAAAGGCATTTTCATACAAGATGCGTCTTGAAGCCATGAACAGACAGGGGCAGAGGTCAGATTTAACTTGTGGACCAGTGGACCACAAGTTGGATGGCGTGAAATCAAGAGATATTATTGCCGATAGTACAAACGAGAGCGCGAGGCAAGTCTCTCGATATATCCGTCTTACGGAACTTATCCCGCCGCTTCTTGACCTTGTTGACGAGGGACGTATCGCGTTCAGACCGGCAGTTGAATTGTCCTACCTCAAAAAGGAGGAGCAGGAAGACTTGCTGGAGGAAATCTCCTACGCTGACGCGACGCCATCCCTTGCCCAGGCAATCAAGATGAAGAGATTCTCCCAGGAAGGCAAGCTCTCCAATGAGGTCATTGAGTCCATCATGAGTGAAGAAAAGCCAAACCAAAAGGAGAAGATCCGCATTAAGTACGAAGATGCAAGACGGTTTATTCCTGACAGCGTTCCGTACAACAAAACCGGTGAGTATATTATGAAAGCGCTTGAGTATTATCACCGGGTACAGGAACGTCAGAAAGACCGAGGTGAAGCAAGATGACCCTTACGCCAAGGGAGTAGTGTACCCTTTGGGAGAAGCTTTGCTGTTTCCCCCCCTCTCACACTCTCCCCCCTGTTTCACCAGCTTACCAGCTCAAAGGAAGAAGAGTAAGGAGATAGGCGTACCTTTGCCTTACAAAACGGATGACCGTACAATGATGGTGAGAAAAATCAAGGAGGCGATCCTATGAGGAAGTCACTTATCATCACGGTTGTCATCACCCTGCTGTGTTTATGCGGATGCGAAGCCGTTGTAACGGTTCCGGAGAGCCCTGAACCGACTAAAGCAAGCGAAATGCTGCTGACAACGACCGCCGCAGAAGAAAGCACAGATAAGCTGGAAGCAACCACCACATCAAGCGTTGAAATAGATGTACCTGGAAAGAACGAAGAAGAACCTGGAACCCCGACAGGAGATGTTGTCTCTGTGGACAACGAAGCTGGCCCATCAGAGAATAATGACCCGGTAAGCCCAGAAAGCACTGCCCCTTCTTTTGAGGAAGAAAAAGCGGATAAGCCTTCGGAGCAAACAGAGGCACAACTGCCAGCGCCGAGCGAGCCACCCAGGGAAACGGAACAGTCCAAGCCTACAGAGCAGCCGGTTGCAACTGAACGCGATGACGCACCGGCAGAAGTTCCGGCACCTACGGAGCCGCCTGCGACAACCGAACCACCGATCCCTGCTGAGACAGAACTACCGGTGGAGACACAGCCAAAGACCGCATACGATTATGAATTCGATATCAATGCGATCCGTGCTGACTGCATTGCCATCGGTCAGGGTATGGGCTACACGCTGAATACCTCGCTGTCTCCGCAGAATGCGACATGGTGGAACCCGATAACAGCATCGGAGTCCAATCAAGGAAGCGGACTGCGGTCCAGGCTGGAACAGTATATTCGCTTCCACACCGTAGAAAACCTCAGTGCCTATGGTCTCGATGAGATCACGGAGTTCAACATCTGCTGCGAATCAACTGGCGGCGGCTCTTACGCCATCTACTTTGTATTCGCGTAACATCACAACACCACAACAAGGACGAAGTCCTCTGCTGAAATAGCGGAGGGCTTTTTCTTTATCAAAAAATGAAAGGATGAAAAGTCGATATGAATGGTATTATCAAATCCAAGAGCACGAAGCTGCTCTCGGCACTTCTCGCTGTCCTCATGATCGTCGCAATGCTTCCTACAACGGCGTTTGCATGGTCTGTCGAGGAAGGCACGAAGTGTACCTCCACGTATGGAGATCATTATGTCGGTTCTGATGGAGAAATGTTCTACAGCAAGCCGACCACCACTGCCATCTTCTATAACGATGACGGCAGTTTCTATGTGAAGACCTACAGCTCCGGCAATGCCAAGTACAAATATATGATGATCGACGGCGTCGGCAATCAGCATCATGTGTACTGCATTGAGGGCGGCGTATCCTTCGACTACAGTGACACCTATAATTCCACCAGCGGCAAGAACAGCAAGTATTTTCAGAATCTGCCTATCACCGCACAGTACGGAATCATGATGGCGCTGATGTACGGCTATCACGAAGGTATGACCAGCCCGATCCCCGGTACGAACAATGACGACTTCGCATTTGCAACACAGTGCATCATCTGGGAGTACCAGCAGCAGCTCCGCACGAGTCCTACCTCCATTGCCTCCAACAACGGCATTGATGCGGATATGTACAACCACACCATCAAGGGCAGACCCGCAGAGCAGTGCTACAACTGGATTCTGGAGCAGATGTCCAAGCACTATGTTGTGCCGAGCTTCTCTTCTCGCAACCAGAGCAACGCACAGACCTACACCATGAAGTACGATCAGGCGAATGACAACTACAGCATCACCCTGACCGACACCAACAACACCTTGGCAGATATCAACTTCTCTGCCAGCGGCATTACTGTCACCCGCAGCGGAAACCAGTACACCTTCACCAGCAAGAACATGATTTCCAACGCTGTGATGATTTCGGCACAAAAGAAGACCAACCTCGGCATGGGCAAGATGCTCATTTGGGGCTGCCCCGGCAAGCAGACGATGGCCTCCGGCGCAGAAGACCCTGTGTTCTTCTACCTCAAACTGAACACAGAGACCTATGGCGTTGGCCACATCGTGAAAACCAGCGAAGACGGCATAGTCGAGGGTATTAAGTTCAATATCTCCGGCAATGGCGTCAATGAGACGGTTACGACCGGTAAGAACGGTACAGTCGATCTGGATCTGCTTCCCGGAATCTATACCGTTACTGAGCAGACTGATGATAAGTATGAAACGCAGTCCGCGCAGACTGTTACCATCGTCAGCGGCAAGACCTCTACTGTCACGTTCAATAACACCCTGCGCCGTGGAGATCTGAAGGTCACGAAGACTTCTGAGGATGGCCTCGTCGAGGGCATGAAGTTCCATCTGTACGGCACCTCCTATTGCGGACTGCCTGTGGATGAATACGCTGTCACCAATGCCAGCGGTATCGCGGTATTTGACGATGTGCTGATCGGAACCGGCTATACCCTGGAGGAGGTTGGTACTCCGGACCGCTATATTGTCCCCGACAATCAGACGGCAGCTATTGAATGGAACAAAGTCACCAATAAGAGTTTTGACAACGACCTGAAGCGCGGCGACCTCAAAGTAACAAAGACCGCAGAGGACGGGCTCAACAAAGGTCTGAAGTTCCACCTGTATGGCACCTCTTACAGTGGCATTCCTGTGGACGAGTATGCTGTGACTGACGCCAGCGGCGTTGCGACCTTCAGCAACATTTTGATTGGCACGGGTTACACGCTGGAAGAGGTAGACACTCCGATCCGCTATGTTGTCCCCGACAATCAGACAGCGGCTATCGAGTGGAACAAAGTGACAAACAAGAGCTTCGATAACGTGCTCAAGAAATGGAATCTGACCGTTACCAAGCAGGATGTGGAAACCGGTTCTGCCCAGGGTGACGCGAATCTGGCAGGTGCCAAGTACGGTATCTACAAGGGCGACGAGCTGATCGACACCTATGTCACTGACGCGGACGGCAAGTTCACCACCAAGTATTATATCTGCGGTAACGACTGGTCGATCAAGGAGCTGGACAGCAGCGAGGGCTATCTCGTCACCCCCGGCAACGAGCAGATCGGCGTCGATCCCAAGAACTATACTGCTGAGTATAACAGCGAAGCCATGAAGCAGTACGAACAGGTCAAGAAAGGCAATATCGCCATCATCAAGCACACCGACGACGGCCAGACGCAGATCGAGACCCCCGAGGAAGGCGCAGAGTTCGCTGTCTATCTCAAGAGCGCAGGCTCCTATGACAACGCCAAAGACTCCGAGCGCGATTATCTGATCTGCGACGAGAACGGCTTTGCTCAGACGAAGGATCTGCCCTACGGCAGATACACCGTCCAGCAGATCAAGGGCTGGGAAGGCCGCGAGCTTCTGAAACCCTTTGACGTGTTCGTCAGCGAAAACGGCGAAACCTATCGTTATCTGATCAACAACGCCAACTTCTACTCCTATGTGAAGGTGGTCAAGATCGACAGCACCACTGGTAAGACCATTCCGGCTTCCGGCATCGGATTCCACATCTACGATCCTTCCGGCAATCAGATTCAGATGACCTTCACCTATCCGACTGTCACAACCATCGACACCTTCTACACGGACGGCGACGGTATGCTGATTACGCCCGAAAAGCTGGAGTACGGAAAGGGCTATTCGCTGGTCGAAGTATCGGCTCCCTATGGATACGTTCTCAACAGCGATCCTGTGTATTTCGACATCACCGAAGATAACTCCACCGAGGAAAACGCCGTAACTGTGGTGATCGTCGAGAAAGAAAATGCGCCTCAGATGGGCGTCATCAACGTGGAGAAGACCGGCGAGTATCTTGCCTCTGTCGTGGACACCAAGGACAGCAAGCGTTTGGTTTATGCTGTCGGCGGTCTGGCCGGTGCTGAGTACACCGTGACCGCAGCGGAGGATATCTACACGCCGGACGGCACTCTCAGATACAGCAAGGATGAGGTCGTGGCAACTCTTGTTACCAAGGAAGACGGCAAGGCCGTAACCGAACCTCTCTTCCTGGGCAGATACCATGTTGTTGAGACAAAAGCCCCCTATGGTATGATCCTCAATCCCACTGTTCAGACTGTGGAGCTGACCTACTCTGGCCAGGAGGTGGAGATCACCGAAACCTCTACCGGTTTCTACAACGAGCGTCAGAAGGTCGAGATTGATCTGAATAAGGTCATGGAGCAGAACGAGATCTTCGGCGTTGGTAACAACGGGGAAATCACCTCTGTCAACTTCGGCCTGTTCGCCACAGAGGAAATCGTTGCGGCAGATGGCAGCAGCATCCCCGCTGGCTGGGTGCTCGAAGTCGTTGAGTGCGATGAAAACGGCTATGCAGCCTTCAGCACCGACCTTCCCGTTGGTGCTAAAACCTATGTCAAGGAAATCAGCACCGATAAGCACTATGTCCTGTCCGATAAGGAGTACCCCGTGGTATTCGAGTACGCAGGCCAGGAAGTCGCCACTGTTCACATCACCGTGAACGACGGCAATGAAATCCCCAATGAGCTGATCTACGGCACGATCAAAGGTTATAAGGTCAACCGTGAAACCGGCGATAAGATCTCCGGCGCTCTGTTCGGCCTCTTCCGCGCAGACGAAACCAGCTTCACGGAGGCCAACGCGCTGCTGACCGCTGAATCCGGCGAGGATGGCATTTTCACCTTTGAGAATGTCGTGTACGGCAGCTATACCGTGCGTGAGCTGCACCCTGCGGCTGGCTATCTTGAAAACGAGACGGTCTATGCCGTGACAGTCGATAAGGACGGCGACATGGTTGAGATCACCGTAGTGAACGATCTGATCCCCGAAATCGGCACGACCGCCACCATCGACGATGAGAAGGAAGTCTGCGCCACCGAGGTGTTCACGCTGACCGATACGGTTGAATACAAGCACCTTGTCCCCGGCAAGGAGTATACCGTTAAGGGCATTCTTATGGATAAGGCCACCGGTGAACCGTTCCTCCAGAACGGAGAGCAGATCACTTCCGAAGTAACCTTCGTTCCTGAAGCTCCCTCCGGCAGCGTGGAGGTACTGTTCACCTTCGATGCCAAGCTCATCAAGGCTGATACGAACATCGTCGTGTTCGAGAGCCTCTACAGCGACAGCAAAGAGCTGACTGTTCATGCGGACATTGAGGACGAGGATCAGACCGTGACCGTCATTGTCCCCGAGATCAAGACCGAGGCTTCCACCGACGGAAAGAAAGAAACGACCATCGGCGGCGAGATCACCATCGAGGATATCGTTTCTTATCACAACCTCACCCCCGGCAAGGAATACGTTGTCAAGGGAACACTCATGAATAAGGCCACCGGTAAGCCCGTGACGGTCAATGACGAGCCTGTGACTGCGGAAGCCGCATTCACACCTGAAACCAGGGATGGCGAAGTCAAGGTGGCATTCATCTTCAATTCCTACGTCATCACCGAAACGACCGATGTTGTGGTGTTCGAGAGCCTCTACCGTGAGGAAGTCGAGATTGCAGTTCATGCAGATATCGAGGATGAAGGCCAGTCTGTGAAGGTATACGTCCCCGAGATCAAGACCACGGCCTCCATCGACGGCAAGAAGGAGATCACTACAGCCGGTAAGGTGACGATTGAGGATGTGGTGTCCTACACCAACCTTATCCCCGGCACCGAGTACACCATCCGTGGCACTCTCATGAATAAGGCGACCGGCGAGGTCTTCACCGTGAACGGCGAGACGATCACCGCAGAAGTGAAGTTTACGCCGAAGGACAGAAATGGTGAGGTGAAAGTGAAGTTCGTCTTTGACGCTTCCGGCATCACCAAGAGCACAAGCCTGGTAGTCTTCGAGAGCCTGTATCGTGATGATGTGGAGATTACCACGCATAAGGACATTGAGGACAAGGATCAGACGGTGACGATCACGCCGCCGCCCGATATTCCCAAGACCGGAGATACCACAAACATCCCGCTGTGGGGAGCTCTCACCGGTATTTCTCTCCTGGGAGCTGGCGTAGTGGCGTTCTTCACCTTCAGAAAGAAAAAGGAGGAAAACGGACATGAACGCTAAGATGATTATCGGCATCTGCCTTGTGGTATTCATTGTCGCAGGGCTTATCGTTCTTCGCCTGAAGAACAGAAAGTAATGGACAAGGGCGGCACCCGTCAAAAGGTGCCGCCCGATTCCATAAGGAGGAAAGATTATGGATGAAAAAAGAATGGTCGGTGATTACACCGTCATCAACTCCATGTATATCGGGCACAGAGAGATCATCCTGGGCGAGAACCCAAAAGCAGCCAGCGGAGAGAGATATGTCTGCTGCTATGCCGAGCGAGTGCTGTTCTATGAACAGTATCTTGAGGCACAAGTCAGCGATGATTTTGCAGAGATCGTTAAGCTCTACGGAGAACGCGTGACGCAGGCCGCAGACGAGATCATGAAAGAAACGGAAAAAGTGGCATCCGAGATCGGTATGAACGATGAGATTACCGGAAAGGACTGTAAGCCAATTTCGCATGATGACGCTATCGAAGATAAAGTCATTGTGATACGCGGAAATGTGCTTCGCCCGGAGTTCAGACACGCATCTCACCAACTGATGCTCTGCACAGGAGGGTTCGGCGCACAGAAAAACGCCAGAGGACGAACCTGCTACTGCATCTCCCTCTATAGCGGAAAGCAGACTTCGTTTTATCGCGGTGATGTCCTTGGTGTGATGGATAAGCGTGCCTTGCCTGAGTGGGCCAAGATCGGACTTCAAAACGCCCTTGAAATAAGGCAAAACGAGAAAAGCCATCCCAATGAAAGAGGTGAAGCCAGATGATCGACTATGAAAAGCGCGCCATGATAGAGGCCGAGGATAAATACACCTTCCGTCAGAGTTCTCAGATTTCTTCGCAAACCGGCTTGATCGGTTATCTCCGCGCTGATATGGATACTGACGGAAACGGTTTCTTCAGCTCATGGAACGACTACCGAAAAGACCTCAAAACCGATGAGTTCAAGCAGGAGTTTGACGAGGTTATCAATTCTCTGCGTGAGGAAGGAGATATCATTCACAACCGGAAGGACCTGGCTTATTACTGCTATACGAATCCGCAGAGCAAAATGCCCACCGAGCAGGATTATTACGGTGTCCGTGTCGATACAGACAAGTACGCCTATCTGCTGCGTTTGAACCCGAATAAGGGCGAATACAACCTTTACTGTTACTGCTATGTCAAGGACTGGCTCAATGGGCACATGAAGGACGCGGCAAAGGGTATCCGGTTCATTAACAGCCACTATAAGGAACTGTTCCGCATCCCCGATGGCGGCAAAATCAAGATCCACCTTGCCTGGAACGAAGACCAGGTGCGAACTTGCAGATATATCGACGACTACCATGTAGAGATTGGCGACAACCTTTACCACATTTGCGAGTTTGCCGAGCGGATGGAGCAAAACGGACACACCTACGAGCCTGTTCGCACAGAGCTTCCGGAGCAGTGCTACAGCATTCTTCCCGGTTCCGGAGAAATCATCGTAGTCAAGCGAAATGAAAAAGGCTACTACAATCCCCATATTCCCGCCGCCAGCAAGGAACAAGCGCGGGAAATTGTCGATGAGTACAACGGAAAGCTGGGCGTTACCAGAGCCCAAGAGGAAGCTATGAGAACCGGTTCCATGTTCGGCTTTCATGTTCCCGGCGCTGATCCGAAGAACTATGACAAGGACGGCAAGCCCCTGCCCCCGAAGGACAGAGGTGACGCCAGATGAGCGAGTTCTGTGTCTGCTGCGGAGCAGAGATACCGGAGGGCAGAATAATCTGCCCTATTTGTGAAAAGGACGGAGGTGAAGAAAGTGGAAGACAGACACATCATATGGAGCAACGAAAATCTCGACTTGGACGACTGGCGCGAAGACTTGCAGGAGCAGTATCCCGACTGTTCCGAAGATGAGCTCTATCGCATCATGTGCGAAACAAACGCCGAGTATCTCTCCGACGAGCGTGTGAACCTGAATATCCAGTTATCCCAACCGATCCTTGTGATTGCCGACCTTGGCCTTTGGAACGGACGGCGCATGGGATATAAGGAAATCCCAAGCGGCAATATTCGTGACTGCCTATCCGGAGGATACGATTACACTACCTGGTACGTGGACAAGAAGGGCGACTTCCGTTGTGATGACATTCACCATGATGGCACCAACCACTATCTCTACCGGGTTTACAAGGATGGGGTTTCCGAATATCAAAAGGACCGGCTAAAAAAGAAGCTATACGAGGGCACCGCCACAAGAGCCGATGTTACGAGGATCACGAGACGCCTCGGTGATGAGATCGGCAAGGTGTATGGCTGGGATTTCCCAACACATCAGAGAAATGAACAAGAACCTGTGAGATAGGAGAAAGCGATGGATAGAAAGAAAGCCATCTGCGAATATCTCCGCCAGAATCATATCGGCAAGGAAAAAGCCATCCACAGCAAGGAGCTTGAAAAGCTGTTCATGCTTGACGGAAGAAATATTCGCCGCAAGATCAGTGCTCTTAGACAGGATGGCTTTCCTATTTGCAGCGATGAGACGGGATATTACTACGCAGACAATCAGAAAGAAATCAACCACACAGTTTGCAGGCTCAACGAGCTTGTTACGAAGGTTTCCAATGCCAGAACCGGCCTGCTGTTTGCATCGGTTCTTGGTGAGAAGGAACAGACCATTGAGGTCACAATCAAAGTAAAGTAAGGAGGTAATCCCATGCCGAGCAAATACCAAATCATTTCGGAGCTGGCATCCCAGACCGCAAGGGATATCACCTCCAAGGCAGAGCGATACACGGACTTTCTCGTTACCGCCGCCAACAACTATAAGTACAGCTTTAAGGAGCAACTGCTGATCCATGCCCAGAAGCCGGATGCGACGGCCTGTGCGGAAATCGAGACTTGGAACCGGCTCGGTCGTTGGGTGAACAAGGGTACAAGAGGCATTGCGCTCCTTGTCGATAGAGATACCCCATACAAGCTGCGCCATGTCTTTGATTACTCGGACACGAACAGTCGTGCCGGTCGAGTGGTCACGCTTTGGCAAATGCGTCCGCAGTATGAAGATGCCGTAAAAGAAAGCCTCCAGGATAGCTTTGGAGAGGTGGAGTTGACAGCAGACTTTCCGCATTTCCTTATGGAGATTGCAAAGAATGCTGTTGAGGATAACTTTTCAGATTACCTTTCCAATCTCCAGTCTGTCAAAGGTGACAGCTTTTTGGAGGAGCTGGACGATCTCAATCTGGAAGCCTGGCTGAAAGACACTCTGCGAAGCAGCGTCGCGTATATGGCGCTGGTGAGAGCAGGCTATCAGCCGAGCCTCTACTTCACACGGGATGATTTCTCCCACATTTACGATTTCAATACGGTTCCCGTGATCTCTGTTCTCGGTGCGGCAACGAGCGATATTTCCGAGATGGTGATCCGGGAAATTGCAGAAACCGTAAAAGGACTGGAAAAAGAGGAAAAACAGAGTAATCGCACATTTGCGAGAGACCGAACCTCTGAGTATCATGAAAGCAGAAACAATAAAACCGAAAGGAGCTATGAAGATGGAACTGACCTATACGATGCAGGGAGATTACCTGATCCCCGACCTGACCGTTCCGGAGAGCCCGAAGATTGGGAAGTATGGAATGCTGCGTCGGACCTTCCTCCGAGAGCATCGGGACGGAATCTACACCGGGATGCTGCTGGAAGGAACGCTGAACAGCCACTTGGAGGAAGTGGACGCTCAGGCCAACCGGATGATGGACAAGCTGACCGAGCAGATGAAGACGCTCAACGGCGTGACCGAGCAGATGAAGTCCAAAGACCAGATGAAGTGGGTTCAGCTGATGAACTCGATCCGGAACTCGGCGGAGGAAGTGGTCCTGAGAGATCTGATCTACGCGTAAGTCTTCCCTCTGAGGAAGAACAACAGGAACTGATTGCAGAAGCGGAGGCTGAAACAACCTCCGCTTTTGTTATTTCTCAGGAAGATATCGACGCTGTTCTGACTCGTGGCAGCGGTATCCATGATGGAAAATACCGTATCTATGAGCAGTACCTGAAGCAAGAAACCCATGAAGCAAATGTCGCTTTTCTGAAGGATGAGTACGGCATCGGCGGTGCGTATCCAGCCGTTCCCGGCAGACAGCTTGATGAAAACCATGACGGAAAGGGCATCAAAATCAGCAGAGGCAGTATCATGCACCCTGATGCAGAAGTCCTTATGAGTTGGAAAAAGATCGAGAAGCGCATTGGAGAGCTGATTGCCACAGACCAGTATCTCAGTCAAGCTGAGAAAGACCACTATCCCAAGTATCGCGCCGAAGAGGAAGCTCGAAGAGGGCGGTCAGCTATTTCGGACGAGTTTCGCTCCATCGTTTATGACTACAACGACTATGTGACGCAACTCGGCGAGGAAAACAAAAGGCTGAACCTTTACTATCTCTCCGGTTGCTGGGGAGCATTTGACGTCGGTGAAAAAAAGATGTACGCGCGTACCTCTGACGGCGATTTCATCCTTCCGATGATGCGCGAAGCGATGAATACCATCATTGCAGACAATACGCATCTGACCGAACGCTGCGAAGCAATGCTTGCCGCGCTCGACGGTGATCTGGCGAGACCTCTGGAACCGTCTTATGACGAGCTGAACCCTCCGCCGGAGCCGGAAAAAGAGTATCGTTTCTCCCTTGGCGATACCGTCTATCTTGGAACGCATGAGTATGAAGTGCTTTCCTTCGATGAGAATGAAGTGGTCCTGTATGATACGCAGTTCCCACTAATCAACAAGACCATGACGAGGGAGGAGTTTGATAACCGGCTAAAGGAAAATCCGTTGAACGACCACTTGCTTCACGCGGTAGAGGAACCGCAGATTGAAGTGACTGACGAAACAGCGGTTGCTGTGGAAGAACCAGAAGAATCGGTAGAAAGCGGTCCTTTTATCGACCACTATTATGTAGTCGAAGACCTCTCTGCAGCGCCATTATCGGTGACGGAATATTCTGATCGAGAAGAAGCGCTGGAAGCATATTTCGCTCTGCCGGTAGATACCATGAAAGCCTTTGGTGTAGTCAATACCAAGGAGCGGCCCGGCAGTCTGGACTTCATTCAGTGCAGAGATGGCAAAGACACTCTGATTGAGGACTATGCCAAAACGGATGATGACTCATGGAGAAACCCTGAAATTGAAGGGCTCGTTGACCAGCTAAAAGAAAGGCTGGCAGAGCGCGACAAGCCGATTGCACCGCCTCCGCAGAAACAGCGCAGCGGCAAGGTGACGCCCCATGTGCTGCTTCCCGAAATCAATACCGAATACAGGACTAATTTCAGAATTGAACGGGACGATATCGGCGTTGGTACACCGCTGGAGCGGTTCAACCACAACAGGATGGCCATTCAGCTTCTGAAAAAGCTGGAGGATGAACATCGACTGGCAGATACAAATGAGCAGCGTATCCTTGCGGATTACGTCGGCTGGGGCGGTCTGTCAGATTATTTCAAAGAGGACAATCCTCATTATCAGGAGCTGAAAGAGCTTCTGACAGAAGATGAATACGCTTCTGCCAGAGAGTCCACGCTGACGGCGTTTTATACGCCTCCGGTCGTAATCAAGGCGGTCTACAGCGCACTTGAGAATATGCACTTCAGGACCGGCAATGTGTTGGAACCTTCCTGCGGCATCGGCAACTTCATGGGGCTCGTGCCGGAGTCTATGGCGAGCGCGAAATTCTATGGAGTTGAGTTGGACAGCATTTCCGGCAGGATCGCTCAACAGCTTTACCAGAACTCCAGCATTGCCGTGCAGGGCTTTGAAGACACCAACCTTCCGGACAGCTTTTTCGACGCGGCTGTGGGCAATGTTCCATTTGGCCAGTTCAAGGTGCCTGACAAACGCTATGATAAGCACAACTTCCTGATCCATGATTACTTCTTTGCCCGCACCTTGGATAAGGTTCGCCCTGGCGGTGTGGTGGCGTTCATCACATCAAAGGGAACGATGGACAAGGAAAACCCGGCTGTCCGTAAGTATATCGCCCAGAGAGCTGACCTGCTTGGGGCGATCCGACTGCCAAACAATACCTTCAAGGATGCAGCAGGTACGGAAGTCACATCGGATATCATCTTCCTGCAGAAGCGAGACCGTTTGATCGACATTGAGCCGGAGTGGGTTCACCTCGAAGCAGATGAAAACGGTATCCGCATGAACTCATACTTTGTCAGCAACCCGGAAATGGTGCTTGGCGATATGCAGATGATCAGCGGCGCACACGGTCCGGAGTCGGCTTGCATTCCTTATGATGGCGCGGAGCTGGGAGATCTGCTGCAGGACGCTATTCAAAACATCCACGCTGAGATCACCGAGTTCGAGTTGGATGATCTCGAAGCAGAGGACGAAGACCTCTCTATTCCCGCAGACCCGTCCGTGCGAAACTTTAGCTATACGGTGGTAGACGGCAAGCTCTACTTTCGAGAGAACAGCCGAATGAACCCCGTTGAGGTTTCCATGACGGCGGAAAACCGCATCAAGGGCATGATCGCCATCCGCGACTGTGTAAGGACACTTATTGAGTATCAGACGGAGGACTACTCCGATGCTGAGATTCAGGTGGAGCAGGCCAGACTGAATGAACTCTATGATGATTTCAGCAAAAAGTATGGGCTGATCAACGCAAGGGCAAACAATTCCGCTTTCAGCTCCGACAGCTCCTACTGCCTGCTTTCCTCTCTGGAGGTGCTTGACGATGAGGGCAACTTCATCCGAAAGGCAGATATGTTCTCCAAGCGGACAATCAAGCAGAAGGTTACGATCCTCTCTGTGGATACAGCTTCTGAAGCGTATGCACTTTCACTTGCCGAAAAAGCCAAGATCGACATGCCATATATGATGGAACTGACCGGCAAGAGTGAACAAGAGCTGTTTGAGGACTTGAAGGGAGTTATCTTCCTGAATCCCATGCACACGAGCGACGATGATGGCAGGCCGAAGTATCTCCCAGCCGATGAATACCTTTCCGGCAATGTCCGCGAGAAGCTCGAATGGGCACGGCGCAGCGCAGAGCTCTATCCGGAAGATTACTCCGAAAATGTGCGAGCACTGGAGGCTGTACAGCCCGTTGACCTGACGGCAAGCGAGATTTCTGTCAGACTCGGTGCGACCTGGCTTCCTCTGGAGATTGCAGAGCAGTTCATGTTTGACCTGTTCGACACACCGAGGTACTGCCAGTGGAACATCCATGTTCACTTCTCTCAATATACTGGCGAATGGAACGTGGAGGGTAAATCCTACGACCGCACGAATGTCAAAGCGTACAACACCTATGGTACGAGCCGGATCAACGGCTATAAGATCATGGAAGAGACGCTGAACCTGAAGGACGTGCGGATTTTCGATTATATCGAGGATGAGAACGGCAAGAAAACGGCTGTGCTCAATAAGAAGGAAACAGCAATCGCGCAGGGCAAACAGGAGCTTATCAAACAGGCTTTTGCGGACTGGATTTGGAAAGATCCTGAACGGCGCGAAAAGCTGACACGGCTCTACAATGAAAAGTTCAACAGCACACGCCCGCGTGAGTACGACGGCAGCCACATGAGCTTTGTGGGCATCAACCCCGAGATCACGCTTAGACCGCACCAAGTCAACGCCATCGCCCATATCCTTTACGGCGGCAACACACTGTTAGCGCACGTTGTAGGAGCTGGAAAGACCTTTGAAATGGTTGCGGCAGCTCAGGAGAGTAAACGGCTGGGGCTCTGCCAAAAGAGCCTGTTTGTCGTTCCGAATCACTTGACGGAACAGTGGGCAAGCGAATATCTCCAGCTCTATCCCTCTGCGAACATCCTCGTGGCAACGAAGAAAGACTTCGAGACCAAAAACAGAAAGAAGTTCTGCGGCAGAATCGCAACCGGCGATTATGACGCGGTGATTATCGGGCACAGCCAGTTCGAGAAGATCCCAATGTCCATTGAACGACAGCGGGCTATTCTGGAGCAACAGCTCGATGAGGTGCTGGAAGGCATAGCCGAGCTCAAAAGAAATCGAGGCGACAACTTCTCCATCAAGCAGTTGGAGCGCACAAAGAAGACGGTCAAGCAGAGGCTCGACAAGTTGAACGACCAGTCCAGGAAGGATGATGTCGTGACCTTTGAAGAGCTCGGCGTTGACCGTATTTTCATTGACGAGGCACACTACTACAAGAACCTCGCCGCGTTCACGAAAATGCGGAATGTGGGCGGTATCAGCCAGACCGAAGCCATGAAGTCAAGCGATTTGTATATGAAGTGTCGGTATCTGGACGAGCTGACCGGAGGCCGCGGCGTTGTGTTTGCGACAGGCACACCGATCTCCAACAGCATGGTTGAGATGTACACCATGCAGAAGTACCTCCAGTACAGCACCCTAAAAAGGAATGACCTGATCCACTTTGACGCCTGGGCTTCGACCTTTGGCGAGACAGTCACTGCGATTGAGCTCTCCCCGGAGGGCTCCGGCTACCGGGCAAAAACAAGGTTTGCCAAGTTCTACAACCTCCCGGAACTCATGTCTATGTTCAAGGAAACGGCGGACATTCAGACTGCGGATATGCTGAATCTACCTGTGCCAGAGGCGCATTATCACAATATCGTTCTGAAACCGTCTGAGGCTCAGAAAAAGATGGTAGAAGGGCTTTCCGACCGCGCGGAGCGTGTCAGAAACAAGATGGTGGATTCCTCCACCGATAATATGCTTCTGATTACCAACGACGGCAGGAAGCTGGCGCTTGACCAACGATTGATGAATGATATGCTTCCAGACAGCGAAACCAGCAAAGTCTCAGCCTGCGCAGATAATGTCTTCAATATTTGGCAGCGTACCGCGGAGAGCAGATCCACACAGATGGTCTTCTGCGATCTGTCCACGCCGCACAACGACGGCAAGTTCAATGTGTATGATGATCTCCGAAAGAAGCTCATTGAGAAAGGAATCCCCGCTGAAGAGATCGCCTATATCCACACGGCAGAAACTGAAGCCAAGAAGAAGGAACTGTTTGGCAAGGTTCGGTCCGGACAGATCAGAGTGCTCCTTGGTTCCACACAGAAAATGGGTGCAGGCACGAATGTCCAGACTAAGCTGGTGGCACTCCATCATTTGGATTGTCCCTGGCGACCGTCCGACTTGCAGCAGCGGGAAGGCCGTATCATCCGGCAAGGCAACGAGAATCCGGAGGTGGATATCTACACCTATGTTACCGAAAACACCTTCGACAGCTACCTCTATCAGCTTGTGGAGGGCAAGCAGAAGTTTATCGGCCAGATCATGACCTCCAAGAGCCCTGTTCGCTCTGCAGAGGATATTGACGAAACCGCATTGTCCTATGCTGAAATCAAAGCCCTGTGCGCCGGTAATCCGCACATTAAGGAAAAGATGGATCTGGACATTGATGTTTCCCGCTTGAAGCTTCTCAAGGCCAACCACCTGAGTCAGCGTTATGCGCTGGAGGATCAGATCATCAAGGAGTTCCCACAGAAGATCAAATCGCTGGAGCAGCGGATTGAGAGCTATAAGGCTGACATGGCTCAGCTTGCTCAAAATACGCTGCCAAATGAGGACGGGTTCTCTCCTATGATAATGGCGGGGGGAACGGTAACGGACAAGAAAGCAGCCGGTGAAGCCATCATTGGACTCTGCAAGTCCATGACAAATCCGGACCCGATCCACATCGGTGAATATCGCGGCTTTGATATGGAGTTGTTCTTTGACAGCTTCAGCCGGGAGTACAAAATTACCTTGAAGCATGAGCTGCGGCATACGGTAACGCTGGGCACAGATATTTTCGGTAATATTCAGCGACTGGACAATGCACTGAACAGCTTCCAAGAGAAGCTGACAGCCTGTGAAGCGCAGCTCGAAAACACGAAGGTCCAGCTCGAAAACGCAAAGCTTGAGGTTCAAAAGCCGTTCCCCCAAGAGGAGGAGCTGAAGACCAAGACGGCACGGCTCAATGAACTGAACGCGATGCTCAACCTCGACAAGAGAGAAAATGAGATCGTTGACGGAGAGCGAGCCGAGGAAGAACCGAGCCGGTCCGGTGATGACAGGGAGCGATAAAAAACAATTTGCACATTTGTAATGTCGGGAGTCTCTCGCTACAATGAAGTCAGAAAACAGATGGAGGTGCTTGAGATGTTCCGGCATAAAGCAGAAAAGCGAATCGTAGAGCTCAACTCCGAACAGCTTCGGCTTGCCAAACATGCGCTGCTTGAGTTCCGAAACAAGCTGATCGCGCAGGGCAAGCCCACGGAGGATGTAAACGAGCTGCTTCTGAAAATCATGAAATAATACCTTGATAGCCGCAGGGATAAAACCTTGCGGCTATCGCTTTACATAGCCGTCGATGCTTACCACATCGGCGGCTAAATCTTTATGAAGGAGGTTTTGCAAATGACCAATGAAGAGCTGAATACCGCACTGTATGAGAAGATGTTCGCTGAACAGCAGCGGTATCGTGAATGGCTGCTATCTCAGCCGCCTGATGAAATCCTCAATCACTGCTATGAGTTCACGGTGAGAGAGGATATCGTCCTGGCTCTGGAGTACCACGATCTGTCTGACAAGCAGTGCAAGGCGCTTTTGCAGTCGCACAGCCCGCTTGCCGATGTGTTCAAGGATTTTGAGAAGCGAGAAACAGATCACATGGACAACATCCGTGACACCATAGAGTGCCGCGCCAATGCGATCATCCGCAGAGACTTTATGCGTCAGCAGCAGGAAGCGAGGTGATGCACGATGGGCTATATTGCGGCAGATGACATTCTAAAGGCCAGGGAGATGGATCTCATGACCTATCTCCGCAACTATGAGCCGCAGGAGCTTGTTCGTGTATCCGGCAACACCTACTGCACACGCGAACACGAGTCGCTCAGAATCAGCAACGGGAAATGGTACTGGTTTTCGCATGACGTTGGAGGGAGATCTGCGCTTGATTATCTGATAAAAGTCAAGGACTACTCCTTCATAGATGCTGTGAAAACCATCCTTGGAAACGCCGCAGTGAAAGAGCCGATCCCTTATCACCAGAAGGAGAAGGTCAACCGTGACCTTCTGATGCCGAAGCTGGACGATAACACCTCTCAAATAGAAAAGTATCTGTACAGCAGAGGTATCCATCCGGCTGTGACACTCTACTGCATTGAGAAAAAGCTTCTGTATCAGACGGCAGAGTATCACAATGCGCTTTTCGTAGGCTATGACAAGGAAGGCACTCCCCGATACGGAGCTCTTCGGGCTACAAGAAGTCCTTACAAGGGCGATTTAACAGGGAGCAATAAACACTTCTCCTTTTCCATGAATGAGAACCCGGCACCCGAACACATTCATGTCTTTGAGTCTGCGATTGACGCCATGAGTTACGCGACGATGCTGCTCCTGAATGGAAGAGACTGGAAGAAAGAAACGTTCCTTTCTTTGGCTGGTGTCTATAAGACAAAGCGGGAGAAAGTTGTGCCTGTTGCGCTGGAGCGCTATCTGAAGGACTACCCAAGCATAAAGACAGTCCATCTTCATCTTGACAACGACGGCATAGGGCGCGGGGCTGTCGCCGGAATCGTATCCGGGCTCCAAGAGAAGTACACGGTGCTTGACGAACCTCCCTTGCACGGGAAAGACGTCAATGATGAACTCAAAATCCGCGTCGGAATAATGAGAGAAAGAGAGGAAATAGAACGATAATGGACATTACGATTTATCAGATCAACATGGGTCGGGACCATAATCGTATCGCCTTTGAAGGGCTGGACTTGCTCAAACTGTATCAGGGTTCAGACAAGATCGACAGTCGCATCTATGACCGTGTGTTCGAGGGCGAGGTCGATTGTAATGACCTTGAGGATGTGTACCGCAAGTTCAATCTGGAACACCCGGAGGGCTATAAGGGCCGGTCTTTGTCCGTGTCGGATGTTGTCGAAATCGTGGATGAAAACGGCGATTCGACCTTCCACTTCTGCGACTCCATCGGTTTCAAGCAGATCGACTTCGATCCCTACCTGACAGAGGAATACAAGGAAGACAAGATCAAGGTCGTTCTCTGCGAACCCGGCAAGGTGGCACGAGTAGCCGAGATCAGCAACACGCTTGCTGATCTCCAGAAGACCGTCAAGGGCGATATCGAGCAGTTCTGCCCCTACGAGGAGGCCGTCGCTATCATCTGCAATGAGGAAGGCAAGTTCAACGGCATGATGCCCAACAGAGCTATTTACAGTGAGCCGCAGGAGATTGAAATGTCCTACGGTGAACTGACGAGCAGGTTCCGCGAGACCGAACGGAATGGAGGCGAGCATCTTACGGGTTATATCGTCTTTACCGAAGACAGTTTCACAAAGCCATATCCGGAGGCTGCGCGAACCTACGCCGTGAGCAGCAACAATAAGGCGTTCCAGCCCAATATGGGCGGATACTCCATCTACGCCAGCGCACTGGATGGCTCCGATCCGATGATCCGTCTGGAGGGCTATATGCAGAGCGAAAAGGGCGGCAAGGACGGCTGGAAGATCGAGAGGTGCTATATGAAGAGCGACGAAAAAGAAATGATCGACGTCATCTTCGGTCCCTTTTTCATCTGCGATTGCAGCGGCCCCAACTACGGGTCCCTGAATCAGGAGCAGATCGACCGCTTCATAAAGCAGTTTGAAAACCCAGAGAGGCTCATTCGCATGAATGGAACGCTGATGTCTGTTCCCTATAAACCGGAACCGGATCTTTCGAGGTGATGGAGGTGAAGGCATGAGAATCATCGACGATACCTTTATCATCGGGATTGACAGCGGCTACGGCAATATCAAGACCGCAAACTGCTGCTTTCCTGCAAGTGTTGCAGCATACAACACCGAGCCGGTCTTCAAGGATAACATGTTGGTGTATGGGAATCGCTTCTATCTGATCGGGGAAGGCCATAAAGAGTTCCTTGCAGACAAGACAAGGGACAATGACTACTATGTCCTGGCACTTGCCGCGATTGCAAGGGAGATGAACATCAAAAAGCTTACCTCCGGCAGGATCAGAATCGCCGCAGGGCTTCCCCTGACATGGGTAAGCGGCCAGCGGGATGATTTTAAGAACTACCTCCTGCAGAACCGGTCAGTTGAGTTCTCGTTCCGCAATACCAATTACTCTATTGAGGTAGTAGGCGTCGATGTGTTCCCGCAGGGCTTTGCTGCCGTGGCTGACAGGCTCGCCGATTTCAAGGGTGTGAATATGCTCTGTGATATCGGCAACGGCACAATGAATATCATGTTCATCAATGAAAAGAAGCCGGTTCCTGGCAATATGTTCACGGAGAAATTCGGAACGCACCAATGCCTGTTGGCTGCGCGGGAGAACGTGATGAGGGTTCACCATACCACCGTTGATGACACGATCATCAACCGCGTGTTTCGGTTCGGAACTGCGGACATCAACGAGAAGTATCTGAAAACAATCACTGATACAGCAACGGAGTATGTGGAAGGAATCTTCCAAAGACTCCGTGAGCATGAGTACAACCCTGAGTTGATGAGGCTCTATGTTCTCGGCGGCGGAAGCTGTCTGATCCGAAACTTCGGTACCTTCGATAAGGAGCGTGTCACGATTAACGACGATATCTGCGCCACGGCAAAAGGCTATGAGTACCTGGCTGAGTTGAATACCCGGAAGGGCGGTCATCTATGAGCTATAAGAGATTCAGCCTGCGCTTTAATATGGACGACGCAGATGAGCGAAGAGCATGGGAGCTGCTGCACAGTGGAGACATTGCAGTGATTAACACGGAAGTTATCAAACGAATCAATGATGCCGAGCGATACAAGCATCTTGAATGGATACTCAGGAAGGTAGTTTCTGAAGAACTGAGATCAATGCCGTTGACATTATCCGTAGGAGGAACCCAGTCTCAGCGCGAAAATGAAGAGAATGAGAATAGTGTTCTGGATTTTCTAAACAGCTTCTGATGGCGCCAATTTGGAGCCATTTTTTTGATGCAATAATCTGGGTGGAGCCAAAATGGAGCCACCCACTGAAAGAGGAGGTGAAACACCAATGGAAAAGAGAGCGTTGTCCTGGCAGGAGTTTTTGGACTCCGGCTTTGACGGTCGAGACTACAATTTCCCTGATTTTGAAGGGACCTTTGAGGCCGAGATGGTCTGCAAGCGCTGGGACAAGAACAGTAAGCTCTTGGTTTATCTGGACTTTGACGATGGGAGAAAGATCATCACTTCTGCGTGGCAGGACTCCAACTATAAGGGGCTTGCGGATATTCCTTTTAATACCCGCGTCAGAGTTACCTTCCAGTATTCCAAGAAGGGCATTTCTTATCTTAGAAGTGCCGAAGTAATCTAAACCATGGGATCAGTGGCATTGTCTTAACAAGCAACGAATCTGTCCGTACAGATTCAGCTTGTCTGGGGCAATGCCCCTGAAACCCCAGAAAGAAAGGTGATGTTAAATTGAGAAAGAGAAATTGCAGAGTAGAAGTCTGCTTCACTAAGGATGAACTGTCTGCACTCTCGAAGAAAGCAAAGAAAGCAGGAATGTCTATCGGCGGCTTCATCCGGCACTCTGTTGCAAACAAAGAGGTTAAGGAAGCGCCGCCTGCTGATGTTCCTTACCTTATCCGTGCCATGCGTCAGGCTGGGTACAATCTGGATCAGACGTTGAAGAGATTCAATTCTACAAACGTCCCGGATATGCCCCAATTCAGAAAAGGACTGGAGGAACTTAGAACGGCGACGAAGCTGGTCTCCGACGCTTATACCTCCGGAACCGGTTAATGGCAGTCACTTCTATCTGGCCGATCAAAGGCAGAGTAGATAAGGTCATTAACTACGCCAGAAATCCCGAAAAGACGCATGACAAGAAAAGCCTCTTGAGGCTTCATGAAATCGAAGGCGTCATTGAATACGCCGCCGATGAGATGAAGACGGAGACCAGAGCTCTTGTGACCTGCCTTAATCTTTCAAGCGAAGAAAATGCGGCAAAGGAGTTCATGGAGGTGAAGCACCGGTACGGTAAAGAAGACGGCAGAGTCTGTTACCACGGCTACCAGTCCTTCAAGGCTGATGAGGTGGATGCAGATACCGCACACAATATCGGTGTGGCTCTTGCCAAGGAGCTTTGGGGAGACCGCTTCCAGGTTGTGATTGCGACCCACTGTAACACGGGCCATTATCATAATCATTTCGTCATCAATTCCGTTTCGGATGTGGACGGCCTGAAGTTCTACAATTCACCGGAGGATTACAGACACATGAGAGAAGTATCAGACTGGCTGTGCCGTGAGGCGCGGATCTCTGTGATTGATCATCCTGACGGGAAAAAGAAGAATTATGGGGAGTGGGTTGCTGAAAAGAATGGAAAGCCTACAGTCAGAGACACGATCCGAGAGGATATTGACCGTGCAATTCTTGCCTCCACCACGGAGCGGGATTTCATCAGCGTGATGGAGGAAATGGGCTATAAGATCGAGACAAAGACAGAAACAGGCGCTCCGCGGCAGCATCCCATAGTTATTCTTCATGGCAAGAAACACTTCCGTCTGGATAAGTTGGGAGAGTTCTATGAGCTCGAATCCATCAAGCAGCGCATCCAGAACAATATCCGAAAAAGAGTGCCATTCCCGGAAGTGAAGGAAGACAAGAAAGCGCCTTACTATCACTACAAGGAAAAGGCGCAAAAAGCAACTGGGCTATATGCCCTCTATCTTTACTACTGTTACGAACTTCATATCATCGTTCACAAACCGGCATCTATCAAAAAGGTGTCGGTTTTTTTGCGCGAAGATGTGACGAAGCTCGATCAGTATATTGCTCAGGCTGATTTTCTTGGGCGTACAGGTATCACGACTACGGAGGAGCTTCTATCGTACAAAGCCGAAAAGGAAGCTCTGATAAAGACGCTGGACAATGAACGCAAGGGATTAAAGAACAAACAGAGGCAGTGTGCTCGTCGGAACGATGAGAAAGGCGCTGCGGAGATAAAAGCCCAAGTAGACGTTATTACCAGCGAAATGAGTGCCATACGCAAGGAAATCAAGCTTTGCACCGCCATTGTCGAGCGGTCTGCAAGGGTTCATGAGAACCTTGAGGATATCCGGCAGCAGGAATCTGAAAGAAAGGAGAAAACGACAGATGAGTTACTCGTCAGGAGAAGCGGCAGAACAAGTCGTGAGAATGACCCTGAACGGGGTTGAGGTCGCCGCAAAGATCAGCGGTAAAGCTGCGGAGCGGCTGGCTGTTCTTCTCTATGCGGTCCTGAAGGATCAGAAAAAGACGCGCGGCAAAACGAGGCTTACCAGTATGCTCAGGAGCGGAAAGGAACTCAAGGTGTTTTCCGTGAGCGACAATGAACTGGAAAAGTTCTGTCGGGAGGCCAAGAAGTACGGAGTCTTGTACTGCGTCCTAAAGGATAAGACAGACACGGACGGCCATACCGACGTGTTTGTCCGTGCCGAAGACGCAAGCAAAATCAACCGCATCTTTGAACGCTTTGGAATTGCCACGACCGATCTGGCTACAGCAAGGGGCGAAATCGTCAAGGCAAACGAGGAAAAGAACAGTGACCGTCCGGAACCTGACCGTCATACCACGGAAAAGGATAAGGATGAAGCTTTCGTTGACGCCATGCTTGCGAAACAGCCCAACAAGGAAGAGGCTCAGACGCAAAACCCCACAGAAGGCCGGAATGCGAAGTCCCGTCAGTCCGAGCCTACCTCAAGGCCGCGCGAGAAAACCGACAGGGGTATCTCTGATTCACCGGAACGGAGCCGGAAGTCTGTGCGAGAGACGATGAAGGAGATCCGGGAGGAACAGAGACAGAGGTCGGATTCCGCGCAGAGAACGAAAGACGCTCCTACGAAGGGGCCGGAGCACATCGAGGTGCCCAAGAAGAAAAAGGAAAAGGAGAGATAAATCATGGCAAACTATGATGACATTTTCAATGCAAGCCAGTCCGTGGAGACGGACGAAAAGAGCTATTCCTCTTTCGATAAGGAGGAATGGGCAGCGCAGAAGAAGCAGGAGCGCGAAGATGCTTTCGCTCTGATCGACACGACCGCCGAGCACATGGCCAACGACGGTGCGCTCTTCCAGTCTTATCTGGATGTCCAGGCGCACTTTGACCGCTATTCGGTGGGCAACGCCCTTCTCATCACGGCGCAGAGGCCGGAGGCAACCCAGCTTGCTGACTCCAAAAGCTGGAGAGAGAACGGCGTGTATATCAAGAAGGGCGAAGTCGGAATTGTCCTTCTGGAACCCGGTGAGGAGTTCACCAAGGAGGACGGTTCGGTCGGCGTGAGCTACAACTCCAAAAAGGTGTTCGATATCAGTCAGACCAACGCCAAGCCCAAGGATCGCGGGAATGTGAGACGTGACGACCGCCTTCTGCTCAAGGCGCTTATTCACAACGCTCCCTGCCCGATCAAGATCAGCCAGGAAATGCCGGAGGGTATCAATGCGGTCTATCGCCCGCAGGATAAGATGATTTTTGTTCGCGGTGGGCTGGAGGCACCGGATCTGTTCCGTGGCCTTTCCCAGGAGCTTGCTCATGCCCATCTGGACAAGGGTGATTATAAACGCAGCGACAACGCCTTCGTTGCCTACTGCGCCTCCTATGTGCTGTGCAGCCGCAACAACCTCCCGAAGGATATGTTCCGCTTTGACCGCCTGCCGGAGAACATGTCCACGATGGATGCCCGTTCCGTGAGGACCGAGCTTTCCAAAATCCGTGACGTTGCCAACGTGATCTCTGCGGATATGGCAAAGGTTCTGGACAAGAATCGCCAGCCGGTTGAACGCAGAGACGAGGCGAGATAAGGAGATGGCGACATGGCAGAGGAGAAAAAGGTCCTGACGCTGGACGAATTCGAGCAGCGTCTTATGGTAAGTGGCCTGATGGATTTCCGGAACGACCTTCTGAAGGACGATAAGCCTACGGAAGATATCAACGATCTGATCCTGAAGGTCATTGATGCCCCAACGAAAAAGGAGAAGCGGAGAGCTGAACGTGAGGAAAGATAAGCTTTCCAAACAGAATGTGATTCTCTATTTCCTTGGCATCATTCCTGTTGTATGGCTTGGCCTGTTGATTGCTCCCTGCCTGGAGGATGGCCTGATCGGGCTGGTGCAGCAGTTCGGAACGATTATGCAAAACCCATTTAGAATAGAGCTTTGCGAGGACAGTGTAAAAGCTGTCCTCGTTTTGCTTCTGGCCTATGGAATTGCAATCGGCGTCTATCTTTCCTCAGAGCACAATTACAGGCGACGAGAAGAACATGGCTCAGCCAAATGGGGCACGGCTGGCTCAGTCAACAAGAAATATGCCAACAAGGATAAGACAGAGAACAAGATTCTCACGCAAAATGTCGCAATCGGGCTTGATGGTCGAAAGCACAGAAGAAACCTGAATGTACTGGTATGCGGTGGTTCCGGTGCCGGTAAGACGAGATTTTTCGCCAAGCCGAACATCATGAACGCAAATACGAGCTTCGTAGTGCTTGACCCGAAGGGAGAACTGCTCCGGGACACCGGGCACCTCCTGAAAGAGCACGGATACGACATTAAGGTTCTTGACCTTATCAACATGGAAAAGAGCCACTGCTACAACCCCTTTGTTTATCTGCAAAGCGACGACGATATTCAACGCCTCACAACCAACCTATTTAAGAACACAACGCCAAAGGGCAGCCAAACGCAGGATCCCTTCTGGGATCAGACTGCGGCTATGCTCTTGAAGGCTCTCGTTTGTTACCTTCACTATGAGGCTCCACCTGATGAACAGAACTTCCCGATGGTGATGGAAATGATCAGAGCGGGCGATGTGAAAGAGAACAACGAGGACTATCTTTCGGTCCTTGACGAGCTCTTTGAACGGTTGGAAGCGAAGAACCCGGAGCACATTGCGCTCAAATACTACCGAGCGTACCACTCCGGCAGTGCAAAGACATTGAAGTCTATCCAGATCTCCTTGGTGTCCAGACTGGAGAAGTTCAACCTGGATTCGCTTGCAGGCATTACGCAAACCGATGAAATGGATTTGGGCGAAATCGGAGAAAGGAAAACAGCGGTATTTGCTGTCATCCCGGATAACGATTCCTCTTTCAATTTTATCGTCGGTATGCTGTACACGCAGCTATTCCAACAGCTCTACTATCAAGCCGATTCTGTCCACGGTGGCAGGCTTCCCGTTCATGTCCATTTCGTCATGGATGAGTTCGCCAATGTCGCCCTACCCGATGAGTTCGACAAACTGCTGTCTACCATGCGTTCGCGGGAGATTTCAGTTTCAATCATCATTCAGAATCTGGCGCAGCTCAAAGCCCTGTTTGAGAAACAATGGGAAAGCATCGTCGGCAACTGCGACGAGTTTCTCTACCTCGGCGGTAATGAGCAGTCCACCCATGAGTATGTCTCAAAGCTGCTTGGCAAGGAGACTATCGACACGAACACCTACGGTCGATCTCGCGGGAGAAACGGAAGCTACTCTACCAACTACCAGCTCACAGGGCGTGAGCTTATGACACCTGACGAAGTGCGTATGCTGGACAATCGGTACGCACTTCTTTTTATACGCGGTGAGCGTCCCGTGCAGGATTTCAAGTACGACATTCTTCATCATCCCAATGTACGGGAAACCACCGATGGCGGAGCACCGGCGTTTACGCACGGTGAAGACACCAGAAGCATTGCGGCCATGTCCTTTGTGTTTGATCCGATGGAAGTCGAAAAGGCGCAGAAGTTTGAACCGCAGCTACACGATTTTGAACTGCTCTCAGAAGAAGAGCTCCAAGAAAAATTTGATAAAAAGGAGAAAAAAGAACATGAAAAACATCAATCGTAAGAACAACACTCAGAAGCAGGAGATTCCCGGCAAGGTCAAGAAGGGCTTCCGCTTCTATGCTGCAGCGGTCCTGTCCCTTGCCCTGGTTATGGGCATGAGCGTTACTGCCTTTGCAGCCGGTGACCCGATCACGGTCGTCAACAACCTGTCCGATTTTATCTTCGGCCTGATCCGTGCGGTCGGCCTCATCCTTCTCGGTTGGGGTATTGTGCAGGTCGGCCTCAGCTTCCAGAGCCACGATCCGAGCCAGCGTTCCAACGGCTTCCTGACTCTGGCGGGCGGCGTCATCATCACCTTCGCAAAGGAAATCCTCAACCTGATCGTGGGCTGATCCGGTTTCCCGAAAAAGGGGCGGTCAGCAATGACCGCCCCGGATTGGAGGTGTAACGAATGTCGGATAACTGGATTGTACAGAATCTCGAAAATGCCCTTGAGGTATGGAACGATAAGTTGTCTGAGATCTGGCAACTGATCACACAGTCACCGCAGACATTCAAAGGTGGCTCTATTTGGTCAGTCATTACAAGTATCCACGGAGCCTTACAAGCCATTGGCTACGCGCTGCTGGTGCTGTTTTTTGTGGTGGGCGTTGTAAAGACGTGTGGATCGTTTGCTGACCTGAAAAAGCCTGAACACGCTGTAAAACTGTTTGTCCGATTTGCAATCGCAAAGGGACTGATCTCGTATGGCATGGAACTCATGCTTGCAATTCTTGAAATCATCCAAGGCGTGGTAAGCACAATCATGAACTCTGCCGGTTTCGGTACGCCGCAGGCGACCATTCTGCCGCAAGAAATTGTCACGGCGGTAGAAGATTGCGGCTTTTTTGAGTCCATTCCACTATGGGCGGTTACGCTTATCGGCGGACTGTTCGTGTGGGTGCTCTCATTCGTGATGATCCTGAGCGTCTATGGACGGTTCTTCAAAATGTATATGTACACGGCAATCGCACCGGTTCCGCTTTCCACCTTTGCCGGTGAACCCACACAGAATATCGGCAAGAGCTTTCTGAAGAGCTATGCCTCTGTATGTATGGAGGGAGCGATCATTGTTCTTGCCTGCATCATCTTCTCTGTCTTCGCGTCGAGCCCGCCTGTTGTGGACACAAGCGCAACAGCGGCGTCTATGGTCTGGAGCTATATCGGTGAGTTGATTTTCAACATGTTGATCCTCGTCGGTGCTGTGAAGATGGCGGATCGCCTTGTCAAAGAAATGATGGGTATCTGAGGTGCGTCATGACAAAGAGAATCATGAATAAGTGGCGCGGCTATACCGTAGCGGATTGCGATTGCAAGTATTGTCTCTATTACGGCGGCAGGAAGAACCGTGAAGTGAACTGCCTTGCAGATGAGTGTGTCTGCAAGGCGGAACTTCAAGAAGCTGCCCGTCGGGAAAGGAAAGAATATGGAAGTAAAAATCAATAGAGAGATTCGGAATTATACCGAGTCAATGTTCTTCGGACTGTCCTTCAGACAGTTCGTTTTTTCTTTGCTGGCTGTTGGTGTTGCTATCGTGCTGTACTTTGCGCTCAAGCCCCATGTCGGAACGGAAACCGTTTCCTGGATGTGCATCCTCGGCGCGGCTCCTTTCGCCGCAATGGGATTTATCTCCTATAACGGGATGACGGCAGAGCAATTTGTATGGGCGTGGCTGCGGTCAGAGATGATTGAGCCGAAGCAGATCAAGTTTGAGCCGGTGAATATCTACTACGAGGCGTTGAAGGACACCATCGACGCCAAGGAAAAGGAGGTCTACAAAGGCAATGATTAAAAGCATCAAAACAATCCTGTCTCAGGATAAAGAGAAGTTCGTGGTGCCGAAGAAGGTGCAGGATTTGATCCCCATCAAGTGCATCTGGCCTGACGGTATCTTTAAGGTCGGAAACAAGTTTTCCAAGACCTACAAGTTCAGCGACATCAACTATATGGTGGCAAGCCGAGAGGATAAGGAAAGCATGTTCCTGACCTACTCTGAGCTTCTGAATAGTCTGGATAGCGGTGCAACCACGAAGATCACGATCAACAACCATAGGCTGAACAAGGCGGATTTTGAGGATTCCATTCTCATGCCGATGAAGCGTGACGGACTGGACGGTTACCGCATGGAGTACAACAATATGCTCCTGGATAAGGCAACCGGAGCCAACGGCATCACACAGGAAAAGTATGTGACCATCTCCGTGAGCAAAAAGGACATTGAGGAGGCACGAGCATATTTCGCCAGAGTCGGTGCGGATCTGACAACCCATTTCACGGGGCTCGGTTCCAAGTGCGTTGCACTCAATGCGGTACAGAGACTGCGTATCCTTCACGACTTCTACCGCCCCGGCGATGAGACTGCCTTCGAGATGAACATCAATAAGAAGGCACGAATGGGTCACGACTTCCGCGACTATATCTGCCCGGATAGCGTGGAGCGGAGCGCAGACCACATCAAGCTTGGAGAAAAGTTCGCAAGGGTTCTTTTCCTCAAAGACTATGCGAGCTATATCAAAGACAGTATGCTCTCCGAGCTTACCGAGCTGAACCGGAATCTGATGTTGTCTATCGACGTGATCCCCATCCCTACGGATGAAGCGGTCCGTGAGGTCGAGAACAGACTGCTGGGCGTTGAAACCAATATCACCAACTGGCAGCGCAAGCAGAATCAGAACAACAATTTCAGCGCTGTCGTTCCGTATGATATGGAACTCCAGCGCAAGGAGTCCAAGGAGTTCCTGGACGACCTGACGACCAGAGACCAACGCATGATGTTTGCCGTTGTGACGATGGTTATCACGGCGGATACCAAGGAGCAGCTCGATCTGGATACCGAGACAATCCTCTCTACTGCGAGAAAGCACATGTGCCAGATGGCCACGCTGAAGTTCCAGCAGACGGACGGACTGAACACGGTTCTTCCGATTGGCGTCAGAAAGATCAATACGTTCAGAACCCTTACCACTGAGAGTCTCGCGGTTCTGATGCCGTTTAAGGTACAGGAGATCATGGATCAGGGCGGCATTTATTTCGGTGAGAACGCGATTTCTCACAACCTCATCATGTGCAACAAGGCAAACCTTCTGAACCAGTCGGCGTTTCTGCTGGGCGTTCCCGGCTCCGGCAAGAGCTTCTCTGCCAAGGAGCTGATTACCTTCCTCATGCTGAACACCGACGACGATATCCTCATCTGTGATCCCGAAGGCGAGTATGCGCCGCTGGTGGAGGCAATGGGCAATCTCGGCTCGGTTATCAGGGTCTCTGCCGGAGGCAGGGACCGGCTGAATGCCATGTATATGGTTGACGGCTACGGTGAGAACAACCCCATCGTGGTGAAGTCTGAGTTCATCATGTCGCTGATCGAGCAGATCGACAAGAAGGGCGTCGGCCCTCAGCACAAGTCCATCATTGACCGCTGCATTACCAATGTCTATCGCAATGCCGCAGAGGACGGGACCGTTCCTACGCTCTGTACGCTGCGCGATATGCTCCTGGAGCAGCCCGAACCGGAGGCAAAGCAGATCGCTTTGTCTCTTGAACTTTATACAACTGGATCGCTGGATATCTTCGGTAAGCAGAGCAATGTCGATCTGGACAAGCGCATTGTGGTGTTCGACATTCACGGCCTCGGCTCTCAGCTCAAGCCCACCGGCCTGCTGGTTATCACCGATACCATGCTGAACCGCGTGACACTGAACTGGAAGAAGGGCAAGCGCACCCATGTCTTTATCGACGAGTTCCATGTGGTGTTTGAAAACGAGTTCTCGGCTCAGTTCTTCAACTCCGCATGGCGTCAGTTCCGTAAGCGCAATGCTTATCCGACTGCGATTACGCAGAACGTGGAGTACCTGCTTGACTCCGTTCAGGCCAGCACGATGCTCTCAAACTCTGAGTTTGTTATCATGCTGAACCAGGCAGCGTCCGACCGTGAGAAGCTCGCAAGGCTTCTCAACATTTCCAATGAGCAGATGAGCTATATCACCAACGCTGACGCAGGCTGCGGTCTGATTAAGTACGGTTCGGCGCTCGTTCCGTTCATCAATCAGTTCCCGCACGATACGAAGCTCTATCAGCTTATGACCACGCGCCCAGGTGAGGGCGAATTTGCAAGAGGACAGGATTAACCCTGTCCTCAATCTTTTATGGAGGTAATTTGATATGAAAATCAAAAAGATCATTGGCATCGCCGCTATTGTGGTCCTGTGCGGGATCGCGGTATTCTCTGGCGTCGTGTTTCATCACCAGTATCAGGATCAAAAGAACAGCGCACAGCAGTTTGAGGACTTGTCTAACATGATTGCTGACGTGGACAAGAGCGAACTCGACAAGGAGCTTGTCCCCAAGCCGGGTGAAGACGAGCCTGAAAGCGAGACACTCTCTGCGGAAGAACTGGCTGCGCGAGAAGCGGAGCTGGCAATGGAGAAGTACAGGGCTCTTTTCGATCAGAACAGCGATTTTGTTGGCTGGATCTCCATCGACGGCACGAATATCAACTACCCGGTCATGTGGACACCGAATAATCCTAACTACTATCTGAAGCACAGCTTTGAGAAGGAGTACAGTGATTACGGCGTTCCGTATATTGACGAGGACTGCGTGATGGGAGAGAGCAATAACTACGTTATCTACGGGCATCACATGAAGAACGAAACGATGTTCCACGACCTTTGCAATTATGCCAGCAAGGACTTCTATGTCGAGCATCCGACCATTAAGTTTGATACCCTGTTCGGCTTCGGAGAGTATCAGATCGTGGCGGTCTTCCGCTTTGATATGAACAACGACACCTTCCGGTACAATCAGTTTACAGATATGGATGAGGAACACTTCAAGAACTTCATGAATAGTGTTCATCTTCGCCAGCTCTATGACACCGGCGTGGACGCCGAGTACGGAGATCACCTTATCACGCTTTCCACCTGTGAATACACCTACACGAATGGGCGCTTCGTGGTAGTTGCCAAGAAGGTTTAATCCTGTTCTTTGAGGAAGGAGGCGATAGCTATGAGCAGGATTAAGACGAGAGAAAGCGTGAAGGATATCAAGGTCATTGATAAAGCGGCTGTTGCCTCCGAGCGTATGAAGACGGCGCTGGTCAGGTCAAAGGATCAGTTTGAAAATCTGATGGACGATGGCCAGGTCACGCCGTCTGAATATGCGGAGGATAAGATCCGCTATGCTGCAGAAGATGTTGCAGATCGTGTCGGTCAAGATGTGTCAGCCGAGACGAAAAAGGCTGTCAACAAAGGCAAAGAGGCGTATCGAAAGCATCGTGAGGAAAAGCGGATTGAAAAGAATGAGGAGCGGGTCAACCGCTACGAGGAGCGCTTTCGCAGAGAGGAACAGGCCCAGTCCGATAGAACTTCATCTCAGGAGTCTCATTCGCATCAGACAACTGCACAAAATAAGAACACTGTTCGACAGAGGAAGCGTGCCCTCCAACAGAGTGCCGGCAGAGAAACAGCGTCTACAGGTGGTGAAGTCCGAAAGAACGCTATACGCGGAAAGCGAAACCAAACCATCAAAACAGCGGAGCGGACGGAACACACGATTAAGCAGTCCGCCCGTTCTGCAGGAAGGAAGACTGTGAAGACCGGTGCAAAAGGCACGGTTAAGTCTTCAGAGAAGGCAATTAAGACAGCGGAGAAGACCTCCAAAGCGGCCATTAAAACGGCTGAGAAAACGGCCAAGGCAACGCAAAAAGCAGCCCAGGCGACCGCCAAGGCCGCGCAGAAGGCTGCTGAAATGGCTAGGCAGGCTGCGATTGCGGCATACAAAGCTGCAGTAGCGGCAGCGAAAGCAATTGCCGCTGCGATCAAAGCGATTGCTGCAGCTATCAAGGAACTGATTGCCGCGATTGCCGCTGGTGGTTGGGTGGCGGTCGTTGTGATTATCGTTATCTGCTTGATCGGCCTTATCGTGGCATCCTGTTTCGGAATCTTCTTCTCTTCTGAGGATACCGGCTCTACGCAGACCATGCAGCAGGTCGTCCAGGAGATCAACATGGACTATCAGAACAAGCTTGACGATATCAAGAACTCTAACACTTACGACGAACTAGAAATGTCAGGCTCCCGTGCAGTCTGGCCAGAGGTCCTTTCCATCTACGCTGTAAAGACCACCAATGACCCGGATAACCCGCAGGAAGTGGCGTCTATGACCGATGAAAAGAAACAGCTTCTGAAGGATATCTTTTGGGAAATGAATGAGATTTCCTATGAAATAGAGGAAGTTACAGAGACGGTAATCATAGAGACGGATGACGGCGAAGGTAATATCATTGAGGAAGAGGTTGAAGAAACGACGGTGTATCTGTATATCACTGTGAGCCACAAGTCAGTAGATGAAATGATGGCGCAATACGGCTTCACAGAAGAGCAGAAGAGCCAGGTCGAGGAGCTCCTTGCTCAGGATGACAGTATGTGGGCAGCGGTTCTCTATGGCGTGTATGGTTCCGATGATCAGATTGTCATGGTTGCACTCTCGCAGCTCGGCAATGTCGGCGGCGAGCCTTATTGGTCTTGGTACGGCTTCGGCTCCCGTGTTGAATGGTGCGCCTGCTTTGTCTCATGGTGCGCCGATCAGTGCGGATATATCGAAATGGGCGTCATCCCCAAATATGCAGGGTGCGTCAATGGCGTCCAGTGGTTCCGAGACAGAGGACAATGGGCTGAAAACGACATTGAACCGGCTCCTGGCATGATTATCTTCTTTGATTGGGACAATAAGGGGTCGTCCGGTCCACAGGATGGGGAGTCAGATCATACCGGCATCGTCGAAAGAGTCGAGAACGGCGTTGTTTACACCGTTGAAGGCAACTCAGGCGATGCCTGCCGTGAAAACCACTATCCCGTGGGATACTACGAGATACTCGGGTACGGAGTACCAGCATACTAAACACAAATCTCCGGCATCAAACGCAATAGGGGTTTGATGCCGGAGGTTTTTTGCTTTGTGCTTCAATTCACCCCGCTATGTGTGAAAATGTGATTTCAGAACGGGTACTGTCGCTCTTGAGTGACAGTACAAGAAATCCTGCTGGGTATTTTGACAAATTCACTTGAAAAATATGAATTGCGTGGTATAATAGAATAAACGTTGTTCTAACCATGTTGTAATGGGTTGCTGTATCGCCAGCAAGTATTATATGGAGGCGTCTAATGAGAATCAGCTACAATAAGCTCTGGGACCTTATGAAGAAAAACAAAATGAAAAAGACTGACCTCGCAAAGGCAGCTGAGATTACCGGATACACAATGACAAAGATGAATAAGAACGAGCCAGTTTCTCTTGAGGTGATTATGAGAGTCTGTAAGGTCTTTCATTGTGATATTGGCGAAGTCTTGGAAGTATTGGAAGACTAAAAGTAGGGAGTTTACCACAATGACGTGTGATTATAATGGAGGTCTTACACGTGAGCAATTCCTGTTCTTCGAGATCAGAATTGTTGCTGGCCTTGTATTAAGTGGGCTATCACGCGAAGATATCGTTCAAAAAATTAAAGACGAGAATCTGTTTCAGTTTCCAACTGAAAGAATGATTACGTCCATTGCTAATACATGTTTTAAGAGACTTGAAGCCTTAAACTCTGAAACTCTTGTTTATCATCTGGCTAACTCTTCTGCAGAAGTTGGAAAGCAGATTAACGTGTATGCCATGATGAAGTACAACAGGATCGTTTGGGATTTTATGACCACTGTTGTTGGTGAAAAATACAGAACGCAAGAATTCGATTTTTCCCGAAAAGACCTGAACCTGTTTTTCTTTCGACTTCAAGAGCAAAATGATTCGGTAGCCTCGTGGAGCGATGGAACCATTGATAAGATCAAACAGGTTCTGACAAAGACGCTGGTCGAATGTGGATATCTTGATTCAAATCGTTCTGACCATTTGAACCTGATAACGATTGAACCGGAACTGGAAGATGAAATACGTGCATCGGGAGATCTCTCAGCGCTTCCCGCCTTCAATTGTTTTAGATAGGAGCAGCTTATGGGAAATGTAATAAATAACTTGAACAGAGTCTCCGCCAGACTGTCTGAGGACTCATTTTTGAGCAATAAAGGCCTCTCTAACGAGGTAGGCATTCATGTGTTCTGTTATGAACCTGAAGATGAGATGACGGTAAGAGAGTACTTTGAAATCCTTAAGAATAAATCCGACGTTCCATACAGACTGATCGAGTGTGATCTGTATAGGATATTCCTTGAGATTTGCGAGGAAAAGCACATCCTTGCAAAGATACCCGCAATGGAAGAAAAACGCGGGAAAGATTATTTGTCAGGTCAGATCGCAAAGATTGCTACGCCGGAAGCTTTTGTAGAGAAAATGAAGTATGAGCCCCATAGACATGGGGATGTACTGCTTATTACCGGTGTCGGAAAAGTTTATCCATTTATGAGATCTCATAAGATTTTGGATAACATACAGCACATCTTCTCTGATATACCGGTTCTAATGCTATATCCCGGTACATTTAACGGGCAGGACCTTGGATTGTTTGGAAAGTTCCTTGATGGCCACTATTACAGAGCATTCAATTTGCTTTAAGCGGAGGTAATGGAAATGCAGTTACAGTACATCTACAAGTCAGATATCAATCGTGACATTAACGGCGTTATCAAAGTCGCCCAGAATGACGAAAAGAGCATTGAGCAGGAACTCCGCGAATACATTATTACTCGTGAACTCAGACGTCATTTCAATACCTTTCTGAATAATTACGAAAAATCCTTGACAGTGCCGACTGATAAGATCGGCGTATGGATTTCCGGATTCTTTGGAAGTGGTAAATCTCACTTCTTGAAGATTCTCTCTTACCTTCTGTCAAATGATGTTGTTGCTGGCAAACATGCTGTTGATTATTTTACGGATAAGTTTGACGATCCGATGATGTTTGCTCAGCTTGAACGTTGTGCAGGAGCTCCGACAGACACGATCCTGTTCAATATTGACTCGAAGAGCCCGATCAATAAAGACAAGACGGCCATACTGCGCGTATTTGCCAAGGTGTTTTACGAGTATCGCGGTTTTTACGGCGATGATCTGAAGGTAGCAAAGCTCGAGCAGTTCATCTATAAATCCGGAAAGATGGACGCCTTCAAAGCGAAGTTTGAAGAGGTCAACGGCGAACCATGGGAAAGCGTCAGGGATGCTTTCGCGTTCTTTGAAGATGACGTTGTTGAGGTCCTGATGGATACGCTCGGCATGAGCGAAACGGCCGCAAGAAACTGGTTCAACGGGACTGAAACGGCGGATATGTCCATCGAGCAGCTTGTAAAGGAGATCAAAGAATACATCGACGCCAAGGGAAAAGATTTCCGTCTGCTGTTCATGATCGATGAGGTCGGCCAGTACATCGGCTCTGACGGCAGCCTGATGCTGAACCTGCAAACCATTGTTGAAGAAATCGGCTCGCGCTGTGGCGGTCGTGTTTGGGTCATGGTAACAAGTCAGGAAGCCATCGATTCCATTACCAAAATCAGTGGCGATGACTTTTCCAAGATTCAGGGGCGCTTCAACACAAGACTGAGCCTATCTTCCTCTTCTGTGGATGAGGTTATTAAAAAGCGTATCCTTGCAAAAAACGATAATGCCGCGAATCTGCTGCGACTCAGTTATGACAAGAACAGCGCAGTGCTTAAGAACCTTTTCACCTTTAATGATGCCGTTCTCGATCTGAAGGGTTACGCTGGAGAAGGCGACTTTATCGAGACATATCCGTTCGTTCCGTATCAGTTCCGTCTGATGCAGAATGTTCTGGCGCAGATTCGCAAACACGGCAACTCTGGTAAGCACCTGTCAGGCGGTGAGCGCTCTATGCTCTCCGGCTTCCAGGAAGCGGCACAAGCAATTGAGGATAAAGATGAAAATGCTCTCGTCCCATTCAGCCTGTTCTACAATACCGTTCACACTTTCCTTGAAAGTGCTATCCGTCGGGTCATAGACCGCTGCCAGACTGCGGCAGACAGTCATGATGGTATTAAACAGTACGATGTGAGTATTCTGAAGCTGCTCTATCTGATCCGTTATGTTGATGATATTAAGGCCAACGTGGACAACATTACTACCCTTATGTTAGATGACATCCGTGCCGATAAGATCAACATGCGTAAGCAGATTCAAGAATCATTGGATCGTCTTGTCTCCCAGAACTATATTGCTCGTAATGGCGATACTTATACCTTCCTGACGGACGATGAGCAGGATATTGAGCGAGATATTCGCAATACGCCTGTTGACAGCGCCCTGATCGTTCAGTCGATTGCGCAGATTGTTTTCGGTGATCTTTACATCAGCAAGAAGTTTAAGTATGGCAAGTACGACTTCCCATATGACCAGATTATTGATGAAACAACGATTGGTCAGCTCACAGGGGCAGTCCGCCTTCGCATTCTGACTGTTGCTTCTGATCTGTACACTGCTGGGGATCAGACGCTTATTATGAAGTCCAATGTTGACAACGAGGCTATTTTGCTGCTGTCCGATAAGTATCCCTACTTTGATGATCTTGAGAACGCAGCAAAGATTCGCAAGTATGTCAAGAGCCGCAATGTTGCTCAGCTTCCCGAGGCGATTCAGCACATCATTCGTGGAAAACAGCAACAGGCGTCTGCTTATGAAAAAACAGCTAAGGAGCATATTTCCGCAGCTATTCTTGAAGCTAAGGTTTACGTCTCGGGTGAGACGAACAGCCTGAAGACTTCCTCTGTGAAGGATAAGATTGAAAACGCTCTGACAAGCCTTGTGGAGAGTGTATACTCCAAGCTCGGATACATCAAACATAACTTTGATAACGACAACGAGCTCCTTCAGATACTGAATAATGCCAACAAGCAATTGACACTTGGAGGCGGTGTTGCAGTATATAATCCGGAGGCTGTCGGGGAAGTGGAACAGTATCTGGAGCTTCAAGGGATGAAGATGCTGCCGACTTCCATGGGCGACATTCAGCGTCGATTTTCTGCAATTCCATACGGATGGCGTGAGATTGATATTGCTGCCGTGATCGCAAGTCTGATTTCTATTCAGAAAGCAACCATTCAGTACGGCGGCAGTGTGATCCAGCCTTCAGACAAGCACATTCCGGATTATCTGAGAAGAAAGACAGAGATAGATAAAACTCTTGTCAGCAGAAGAACGGCAATTTCTGATGCTCTCATGAAGAAGTCCAGGGAGTTCCTGAAAGAGTATTTCAACACCATGGATTTGCCATCTGATGAGGACGGGCTGATTGCTTATGTCTTGGATAGCTTCAGCGCAGAGCGGGACAAACTGCAAGTTCTTCTGGATAACCAATACAGCATCAAGGCATATCCGGATCGGCCTGTTGTCGAGAATGGGATAAAGCTTTGCAACGATTTGCTTGCCCACAAGAAAGATAATACTGCGCTCTTAAATAAGCTCATCTCCATGCAGGACGATTTTCTTGACTTGAATGAAGATATGGCTGATGTCCATGCCTTCTTCAAAAATCAGAGAGTGATCTTCGATAGCGCCAGCAACATGGTCGATTCTCTTGCTACCGAGACTGAGTATTTGCAGGCAGAACAAGAGGCAACAAGAGCACTGGCTCAAATCAGAGCGATCCTCAAAATGCAGAAACCTTATAAGAGCATTTCTGAGCTGCCGGCTTTGATTCAGAAGGTTCAAGCAATCTATGGACAGCTTCTCGATCTGAAAAAAGAAGATGTATATGCTGAGATTCAGGCGGCAATGGGTGAAATCCATCAGACTGCTCAGTTTGATCAAAAGGAAATCGTTGCAAAAGCCGATAGTGCTTTGATGGCGAAGAAAACCGCTGCTTCTAATGCGACGAATCTGACCATGCTTGATGCAATGAAAATCCAGATCTCCAGTATTCGTCAGCAATATCTTAAGGCGTTAATGGTTGAGGTTAAGCCTAATGTCGATACTGTTACCGCCAACAGAAGCAGTATCTGCTACACGATCAAACTTGAGTCGGAAGCAGATGTTGACAAGTATGTTGCGGACATCAAGGAAAAACTGATGGGTATGCTTGATGGACACGATGTACTCCACATCATTTGATAACTTTGAGGTGTGATTATGCAAGAGATAAAGTGCCCCAATTGCGGACAAGTCTTTACAGTCGATGAATCGGGCTATGCGCAGATTGCTCAACAGGTTAGAGACCATGAGTTTTCTGTAGAATTGGAGCGTCGTGCGAAGGAATTAGCCGAAAGAAAAGACAGCGAGATCGCTGCCCTTGAAGCGAAACGAGATAGCGAGATTAAAGCTCTACGTCAGGAACAGCAACTCGAGCAAGAGCGTGCAGACGCCAAAAAGAAAGACGCTCTGGCAGAAAAAGACCGTGAGATCGCAGACTTAAAAGCGAAACTGGCGCAGGGTGAGACTGAGAAAAAACTCGCCATTTCAGAAGCTGTTCAGAGCAAAGAAAAAGAGCTTCAGGAAAAAGCCCTGGAAGTCAGTACGCTCAAAGGTGACCTTGAACGGCAAAAAAGTGAGAGCCAGCTTGCTATCCAGACCGCCCAAGAGATTCACCGTCAGGAAATCCAAGCCAAGGATGAGCAGATCGAGTTTTACAAAGACTTCAAAGCACGCCAGTCAACAAAAATGGTTGGAGAAAGCCTTGAGCAGCATTGCCTGACTCAATTCAACCAAATCCGTATGACTGCCTTCCCGACGGCTTATTTTGAGAAGGACAATGATGCTTCGGACGGCACAAAGGGCGACTTTATTTTCCGTGAAGCATCTGAGGATGGTACGGAATTCATTTCCATCATGTTTGAGATGAAAAACGAGATGGATACTACTGCTACCAAGCACAAGAATGAAGACTTCTTCGATAAGTTGGATAAGGACAGAAAGAAAAAGAATTGCGAGTACGCTGTCCTTGTCTCTCTGCTTGAGATCGATAACGAGCTCTATAACAATGGCATTGTTGATGTGTCATACCGTTATCCGAAAATGTATGTCATTCGCCCTCAGTTCTTCATCCCAATGATCACGCTCCTCAGAAACGCTGCGCTGAACTCTTTGAAGTATCAGAGAGAACTGCAGGTTGTTCGGGATCAGCAGTTGGATATCACTCATTTTGAAGAGAATCTACTGGACTTCCGCGATAAGTTTGGACGCAACTATGAGCTTGCCAGTCGCCGCTTCGAGGAAGCAATAGCTGAAATCGACAAATCAATCAAACAGCTTGAGAAGGTTAAGGCCGCGCTTACTTCTTCAGAAAACCAACTGAGACTCGCAAATGATAAAGCGCAAGATTTGAGTATCAAAAAGCTCACCAAAAACGCACCTTCTGTCAGAGCTATGTTTGACGAGCTGAAAAGCGAAGAATAAGGGAGTCTATCCATGAACAAGACAGCGATAAAGAATTACGCGATCTGGGCTCGCGTCAATCTGATTGAAGCGGCGAAACAGAAAGCGTTTGAATATGAGATCACAGAAAACGGAGAGATGAAGACCGGCATCGACTCCGTTGGAGGTCGTTTGCTCTCAAAAGCCGAAAAGGAACAGCGCAATACGCTGATCGCCCAGATTCGTCAAAAAGGGTTCAATCAGGTCATGGAGGAAGTAGCCTACACCTGGTTCAACCGCTTTATCGCTCTGCGCTTCATGGAGGTCAACGGCTATCTTCCCTCCAAGGTTCGTATCTTTACAGATGAGAACGGAGCATTTAAGCCGGAAATTCTCAAAGAGGCTACCAGAGTTGAGCTGGACGGAATCGACCGGGATACCGTGATCCATCTGCTGGACAAGCAGGATAACGAAGGCCTCTACAAGTATCTTCTCATCACTCAGTGTAATGCTCTGAACGCAGCGCTTCCCGGAATGTTCGAGAAGATCGCAAACTATACGGAGTTGTTATTCCCCAATAATCTTCTGAAGCAGGACAGCGTGATCGGCAGAATGATCTCGGACATTCCCGAAGAGGATTGGACCGACGCTGTGCAGATCATCGGCTGGCTGTACCAGTACTACAACTCTGAGCTCAAGGATGAGACCTTCGCTCTGCTCAAAAAGAACGTCAAGATCACAAAAGAGCGAATCCCTGCCGCAACACAGCTCTTCACCCCGGACTGGATCGTTCGTTACATGGTGGAGAACAGCCTTGGACGTCTTTGGTACGAAGGGCATAAGAACGACGAGCTGAAAAGCACGTGGAAATACTATCTGGACGAAGCGGAACAGGAGCCGGAGGTCGAAGAACAACTAAAGAAGATCAGAGCGGAATATGCCCAGATCAAGCCGGAAGACATCAAGGTCATTGACCCCTGCATGGGTTCCGGCCACATCCTCGTCTATGCCTTCGACGTGCTGATGCAGATCTACACATCTGCCGGATGGTCAGAGCGTGACGCGGCAAAGAGCATACTGGAAAACAACCTGTACGGTCTTGATATCGATGACCGTGCGGGTCAGTTAGCGTACTTTGCCGTCATGATGAAGGCAAGGAAATACAACCGAAGAGTATTGACAATGGGCATCACGCCCAATGTCATGTCCATCCAGGACTCCGGCTTCATGACCGACGATCTGATCGAGTATGTGGCGAATCGGAACTCTGATATTCGAGCTGATCTTCGCCTGCTTCGGAAAGACCTCAAAGATGCAAAAGAGCTTGGCAGCATTATCAATGTCACCAGAATGAATTACGCTGCGCTCTATGCGAGGATCGCTCAAATTGAACAGGATTTCCCTGATGACCTAATGAAAATGGCACATCGATCTGATGCACTTGAGAAGCTGCTGCCACTCATCAAGCAGGCACAGGTGATGTCGCAGAAATACGATGTGGTTGTCACCAATCCGCCGTATATGGCTTCCAGCGGTATGTCAGCAAAACTTGGAGACTATCTTAAATCGACGTATCCGGATAGCAAATATGATATGTTTGCTGTGTTTATAGAAAAGTGCAACAACATGATAAAAGCTGCGGGGTATCAAGCAATGATTACTCAGCATGCGTGGATGTTTATAGCCAGTTATGAGAACCTTCGATCAAGAGTACTTCGTTCCAGAATATCTTCGCTTGTCCATCTGGGAATAAAAGCTTTTGAAGAAATCGGCAATGACATTGTACAGACATGTGCATTTGTCTTTGCAAAGAAGGACATCGCAAACTACAGATCCACGTTTGTGCGCCTCGTTGATTGTAAAAACTTCAAGCAAAAGGAAGACGAATTCCTTCTTGGCCACTATCGGAATATAAGCACTTGTGACAGATTTAGCGAGATTCCTGGGAAGCCATTTGCTTATTGGGTAGGCGATCAGTTTATTTCAAATTTCAAACTGGCAAAGGGCGTTGAGAAGTACGGGCAATTCACAGGGTCTCAAAATATTACTGGCGATAATGAGAAGTATCTAAGATATTTCTGGGAAGTAAACAACCATCGAATCAATGAGCGATGGAGGTTTTATGCAAAGGGTGGAGATTATCGTCAATACTATGGAAACTTGGAGCTTGTTATTGACTGGTCTCCTTCAGCCATGAATTTCTACAAGACAAACAAAACATCGAATTTGTTGGGAAGAGAGTACTGGTTTAGAGAAGGAATAACATATTCTGCAATTACCAGTAGAGGAACAGGGTTTAGATACTTGCCAGAGGGTTGTATTTTTGATAAAGGCGGACCGTCCATTAATGTTAGTTCGAACTTGTATGAGATTCTTGGCATCCTAAACTCGAATGTTGCAAAATACTATTTCTGGGTTTTTAACCCTTCAATCAATTTGCAGGTTAAGGATGTAAAGAACTTCCCAATTATATTGTCAGGCGATGAGAGAGTATCGAGCATGGCAGAGACTAATACTGCTGTATGCAAAGAAGACTGGGACTCCTTTGAAACATCATTGGAGTTCAAGAGGCATCCGCTGATATAAAAACTGGAGGAACATTCCCATGATTGGCAAAATAACAATTAAAGATACTGCTTCGTTTGCCGGTCAAACGGATATTTCACTTAGAAAGCTCAACTTTTTCTATGGAGCAAACGGATCAGGTAAAACTACGATCTCTAAGATTCTGAAAAATCCTGAGTCTTATGCTAATTGTTCGCTGGACTGGACCACAGGAGATCATGAGGAAATAGTAGTTTATAATCGTCCGTTCGTTTCTAAGAACTTTGAAGAAAACGAGGACCTTCTTGGAATTTTTACGTTAGGCGAGGACTCGATTGCAGTCCAACATGAAATTGAAGAGATCCGCAATCAAATCGAACAAGCCAGACAGGAACGAGAAGGATTCAATAACAGTATTACTGCTCAGAACGACAAGTTAGATGAAGCAAAACAAGCTATAACCGAAACTTGCTGGGCTATGCAAGTCAAATATGGCGCCGAGTTTGCCGATGCTATGACCGGCACCAGAGGTAGCAAGGAGAGATTCCTCCAGAAATGTCTTGAGACATATAATGGCCGTTCTGCGATCACACTGCTTGATTATCAAGCAATCCAAGACAAGTATGCTGCAGCCTTTGCGAAGAAAGCGTCTCCCATCGAGGAGTATGCTTTGCCCGGTGCTCATTTGCTTGAAGCCCTAAAAAGCAATGATCTTCTGGAAAAAGTCATTACCGGTAAATCAGATACTCCCATTGGTACATTCATCCAGTTCCTCCGCGCCAGCGACTGGGTAAAGCAAGGTGTTTCTCTCGCAAAGCAGGCGAATGGGAAATGCCCATACTGTCAGCGTGATCTGCCGCACTCTATTGAGCAGGATATTGAAGACTTCTTTGATGAAGTTTATATAAGAGACTGCGAAGAATTGAAAGACTTCTATGATAGTTATGTCCGCTCCACCGCTATTTTCAACACGGCTATTCAGACCGTCCTGGACAACAGACATGAGATGCTGAGTTACGAGGAGTTTGAGAAGCTGTTTGATTCTTTCAAGGAAAAGAGCAAGCGAAACGAGGAGACTATTAAAAGAAAGCTGGATACCCCATCTGAAGTTATTAGCATTGAGCCGGTCTTTGATCTTGCTACTAATCTGATTCAGCAGATCGAGAGCTTTAATTCAAAGATCAGAGAACACAACGCGATAATCGACAACCAAGCTACCGAAAGAAACAATGTGCGAGATCAGGTATGGCGCTTTATAATCTCAGAGATCGAAGAGAAACTTGCTGAGTATCTGAAGCAGAAAAGTGGACTTGAATCGGGAATAAAAGAGCTAAGGCGAAAGGCTGATGAAAAACAGGCAGCTATAGATGGATTGAATTCTCAGGCCGAAGAAAAAGAAGCTACCCTTACCAGTGTGAAACCAACTGTTACGGCTATCAATACGATACTAACCGGCTTCGGTTTTGATGGGTTTAAGCTGGCTGAGAACACAAAGAAAAAAGGGACCTATGCAATCATTAGGCCAGATGGTTCCGACGCAAGCACAACCCTGAGCGAAGGAGAACATAACTTCCTCACATTCCTGTATTTCTATCATTTATGCTTTGGAAGCCAAAACTCTACTGGTTTGCTCCAGGATAGAATACTCGTTATCGACGATCCAATCTCCAGTATGGACAGCAGTGTCCTTTTCATCGTATCAACTTTGGTTAAGACAATGATTGACCACTGTCGTAAAGGCGAGAAAGGCATCAAGCAGGTTATCGTTCTAACCCATAATGTGTATTTCCATAAGGAAATAACATTCCTTGGAAGCAGAAATAGGTTTGCAAAGGAAGAAGCATCTTTCTTCATTCTTCGCAAGAAGAACGAGATTACATCGGTAGAGTCTTTCGATGAGAATCCTATAATGTCATCCTATGAGATGCTTTGGGAGGATTTGAGAAATCCGTCATCGAGCACAAGCAAAGGCGTATTCAACACGATGCGCCGAATCCTTGAATACTACTTTACGGTGATTGGTGGCATTGACTATGAAAAGTGTATCAATCAGTTTGAAGGCGAAGATAAAATCGCTTGTAAGGCTTTGGTCGCTTACATAAACGATGGCTCTCATTCTGTATATGATGATCTAATTGTACCTATCGAAGATAGCGCCCTGGAAAACTATCAACGGATATTCCGACTTATTTTTGAAAAGCTCAATCACATTGATCATTACAATATGATGATGAAGATTGAGGCATAAGCAGGTGGCATGATATGAGCAAAGAAAGCATTGAGAAGAGTTTGGGCAACCGATTTGCGGCACCACTAAAGGAAAACTACAGAAGGCGTATTATCTTCTGGCAGGACCCAGACGGTGAGTTCTCCTCGCTGGTGGACGAATTGTGCCTTGACGGAGCGAAGCTTCTGAAACTGACTGGAAGCAACAATTTCGCCGCCAAGATGTTGCTGTCTGAAACAGACACTGAAAGCAATTATCTGGTTTATAACCCCATCGCATATACCGATATCAAGGACGACTGGTTGCTGGATGTTGAGCTGTACAGCGAAGAATTCCGCGCCGATCTTTTGTCCATGCGGATGCAAGAACTCCACATGCCTTCCACCTCGCAGATGCGCAAGGCCATGAAGGGCTATTCCAGATTCTTTGAAAATAAAGAGCGTGTAGCGAAGCTCGCTGCGTTTGAGAGTGACTATTCTACAGTCGGCCAGCTTCATATCGACATTCTTTCCGTGCTTTCCGGAGCAAGCTCCAATACAGCGCCGGGAGTGATTAAGGCTGTCCTGATGGCTGGGATGGAGATCGAGAGTAATAGTGCGCTTGGCAACATTAGAAAGTTCGGAAACGAAACAGTTCTTTGGGAGATGATCAACCGGTATACCGGCTTTGTACATGGAGAAGAAGGAACTTTACTGACGCTTGCCTCACACATCCTTCTGACAGCGCTTTCCGTGACCATGAAAACATCTTGCCTAAAAGGATTGGAAAAGCTGATCTCGGAACCCCATCAGCAGCTTTGCTACTCCCTCGTGAATGAATGGATGCACTCTGAAGACGATGACGAGCTGTATGAAATCGCTCGTGAGGTCGAAGAAGGACTGCACTTAGTTAAACGATTTGATTCTCTGGATATAGAAGAACTTCTGAACTCTGAGTGCTTCCCGTGCATCAACGAGTGCATACTGAGAAAGTATATGTCGGAGATTTCGGAGAATGTTATCAAAGCGAATGATATCGTTACTGCTGTTGAGAAGAGAAGAACGCTGAAATGGTATAAGCGCGTCCGCTATTATTTCGATGGACTGCTGCAGGTAGCTCAAATGCAACAGTTCTATCAGACCAACATCGGCGGATTCCATATTGCAGAGCATGATAAGCTTTGGAAAGAGTATTGCAGCAATTACTGCAAGATGGATCATTTCTACCGCCAGTTCCATGCGTCGTTCGGCAGAAGTCTGAAGGAGTCCAGTACGGTTCTTGAAGATCTCTACAAGAATGTTGCAGACTATGTTGAGAAACTCTACAAGAACTGGTATTTACAGACTTTGGGTTCCCAGTGGACGATGCTTATCAAAGACGAACTCACAAAAGATTCGAGGTTGGACAAGTTACCTCACCAGGAAGATTTTTATCGGTATTTTGTTAAGCCTGTCGTGGCCAATGGCAGCAGAGCATTTGTGATCATCTCTGATGCGTTGAGATACGAGGTGGCTGTTGAATTAACAGGGCAGCTCCTAAGAGAGACAAAGGGCTCCGCAAAGATCGGTTCGATTCAGTCCATATTCCCGTCTGTGACGAAGTTCGGCATGGCTGCGCTTCTGCCGCATAAGGAGTTAACGCTATCAGATGACATTACTATCCTCTGTGATGGTATATCCACAGAAAGTACTGCAAACAGAGAAAAAATCCTTCAGGCAGCGCATTCTGGCAATGTGGCGATAACATACAGGACTCTGCTTGGGATGAAACAGGCAGAGAGGCGAGAAAAAATCAAGGATGCACAAGTCGTATATATCTACCATAATACGATTGATGCCGTCGGAGATAAAGCAATAACTGAGGATCAGGTGTTTGATGCCTGCGAGCAAGCCATCACAGAGATCAAGAACCTTGTCCGTTTGATTACCAACGACATGAACGGAACCAATATCCTGATCACTTCGGATCATGGATTCCTGTATTCCTACAGACCTCTTGAGGAAAGTGATAAGGCAGAGAAAAGCTTTGTCACCGGAAAGATCGTGGAGTTGGATCGGCGTTATGTCATTGCCAGCGGCGACTGTACGGCAGAGCATATGATAAAAATCCCTATGGATCATGTAAATAGCGAACTCAGTGGCTTTGCCTCACAGGATTACATCCGAATGAAAAAGCAGGGCGGCGGAATGAACTACGTACACGGTGGTATCTCCCTTCAGGAGATGGTAGTTCCGGTTATAGAGTTCAAGAATATTCGCGCTTCCTCAAAGAAGTTCGTGGATGTTAAAAAAGCGGAGCTTCAGCTGATTAGTCAGAGCAGGAAGGTTTCCAACAGTATCTTCTCACTCGACTTCTATCAGAAAGAGCCGGTCAGCGGCAAGGTTTCTGCTGCGACTTACGAGATCTACATGGCCGATGCAGCAGGCAAGCAGGTCAGTGATAGAAAGACCATTATCGCAGACAAAACCAGTAATAATGGTTCTGATCGGGTCTTTAGAACAAGATTCACACTCAAGAGTGTCGAATTCAATAAGACAGAGACTTATTATTTGACAATCGTTGAAAAAGGAACGACTAATGTAGTTGACCGTATTGAGTTTACGATAGATATTGCATTTGTAAATGATTTTGATTTCTAACTGGGAGGCCGCAAGATGACAGATTTTGATTCTAAAGTCCTTGATAACTTTCCGGGGAAAGTTGTCAGAAAAGACCTGACGAGTTTGATGAAGAAGGGCGCAAATGTTCCTACCTATGTATTGGAATACTTGCTCGGAATGTATTGCGCCACGGACGACGAAGACGCAATTGAAGTGGGTCTTGGAAAGATTCGGCGCATCCTCAGTGAGAATTATGTGCGTCCTGATCAGAGCGAGTATGTCAAATCCAAGATCAAAGAAAACGGTCAGTATACGATTATAGATAAGATCACAGTCGTGTTTGATGACCGGGAGGATAAGTATGTCGCTCGTTTTACAAATCTGAGGATGGACCCGTTTGAGGTCCCGTCAGATCTTGTCGTGCATAACGAGAAACTCTTGGTGGGCGGCATTTGGTGCATCCTCAAAATCGAATATGTCGGTCTTGAAAAGCCCGAAGAAGACGATCAAGAAGCCTTCGAGGAAGACATCTTTGGCAATCAAAAGAAAAAGAAGAAGCTTAAAAAGAAAAAGTCTAAGTATGACTCGCCGTTCCAGATTTCTTCTTTGAAGCCAATCCAAATGCCTAACCTGGATCTGGATGAGATCAAGGAGTCCAGAGCCAATTTCACAAAGGACGAATGGGTTTCACTGATGTTGCGTTCTGCAGGTTATGAGCCTGATGAACTCACAGAAAAGCAAAAGCTCCATTACTTACTGCGCTTTGTTCCGTTCATTCAAAGAAACTATAACCTTGTTGAGCTTGGCCCCCGTGGAACCGGCAAATCCCATGTTTACAGTGAGTTGTCCCCGTATTCTATTTTGATGAGCAGCGGAACGACAACGGTATCGAATATGTTCTACAATATGGCTTCACGCAGAGTCGGTCTTGTAGGTAATTGGGATTGCATCGCTTTTGACGAGGTTGCAGGAATTACACAAGCCTCCGGTGACATGGTTCAAATCATGAAGAACTATATGGCAAACGGCACCTTCGCCAGAGGCGCCGATTCCATCAGTTCAGATGCCTCCATCGCTTTTGAAGGAAACACATTCAGAAGTGTTGCGGATATGATGCGCACCACAAACCTGTTTGAGCCATTCCCCGAAGCGTTTAATAATGACTCCGCCTTCTTTGATCGAATTCATGCGTATCTTCCTGGCTGGGAAACTCCGAAGCTCAGGTCATCGCTATTCACAAAGAGCTATGGCTTAATCTCTGACTGCTTCTCTGAGTTTTGCCATGCCATGCGCAAATACGATTTCACGAACTCCTTCAGCGAATACTTCGCCTTGAATAAGAACTACAATACCCGAGATACAATAGCTGTCGGCAGAACGTTCTCTGGCTTGGCAAAGCTGATCTATCCGGATGAGCATATGACTAAGGAAGAGACCCGTGAAATCCTTGAATACGCCATTGAATGCAGAAGACGTGTTAAGGAACAGCTCCGGAAAATGAATCCTGCGGAATTCAGCGATGTTGCTATGGGCTATATTGACTTGGATACTGATGAGGAGATTATTGTTGATCTTCCCGAGGTTTCCAATGGAACGCTGATCTATGAAGGCTTCGAGATGCCCGGATATGTCTACGGTGTCGGCAGGTCTGTCAATGACACGATTGGCATTTACAGACTTGAGAACAAATTGATCGATGGTTCTGGATCGTTCAGCTTCAAGAATGTTGAAGGCCTTGCAAGAGCTCCTAAGAGTGTGAGGGATAGCATTACTGCGGCGTTCAACTATTTCGAGGAGAACTCGAAGAAAATCGTTGCTGGATCGCATGAGGAGTTCGACTATAGCCTATACTTCAATGATCTGCAGAATCGAGGCGTCAGTGATGAAATCTCGGTAGCTGAAGTGGTAGGTTTGTTCTCCGGCCTTGCAAACAGAGCTGTGCTTCCCTCGCTTGTTATTTGTGGAAGAGTAGTAATGTCGGGCAGCATGATGCCCATTACTACCGAGCTGGATGACATCTTTGTGGCCGCTGCCAACGCAGGAGCGAAGAAAATCATGCTTCCTTCTGAAAGCAGAGGAAAATATGAGAAGATGAAAGCGGATCTCAAAAAAGAAATCGAGGTAATCTTCTATTCAACACCACTTGATGCCGCTAAGAAAGCACTGGGAATTGGCTGAACATGATAATTGATATTGAAAGACTTAGACAAGACCTGGAAGACGAGTGTTATGGCGCTTTCTTCGGGGATGGCTTTGGCGGAGCTCTGATGGAATCGTTTGAAATAGAGGATGCCAGCCCAGAAGAGTTGATTCAAATAGCACGAAGGAACAATGTCGATTTAGAGCAATACGAAATACCTGATTGATACAACAAGGTGATTTGCTATGCGTGAGTACAAATGTATTAGCTGCGGTGCCGTTAAGGAAAGCGACAAGGAATGTAGCTGTCCGGTATGCGGCTATAAGATGTTTGAAGTTCCATATGAAAAGAGTGAAGTTCTAAGAAAAGAAATCCGTAGGTTTGTAGAAAAACTTAGACCTACGGAGTTCAAGAGTAGCTATCTTCAGTTTTATCGATTGAAGCCAACCGGGGAGAAGAATGACTCGGGAGAGGACCTCTTCCAAATCATTTTCAAAAAGCAAGATGATGAACGGTTTCCTGATTTCGCTAAAATACAGGGATACGTATGCGCTTCAAAGAAAACAGAGGTTTTTCTTGAACGTATAAAAGAATCAATAGAAGAAATCAAGAAACATCTTCACGCAGAGTATGCTCAAGATTATGATGTATCAACGGAAGAGCTATCCTTAGAGACAAACGCATTGGATTCTGTCCTCAAGGAAGTCCTTTCAGCGTTGGGAGTGAAAGCTGATTTGCCGGAACTTAATCTTCCGGAGATTAAGCTCTCTTACTCCGAGGCTCCTAACGATAGCCTTCTTCCTACGTCGGACAAGCTTTTAGAATTGTTATCGGCGATCGCAGATAAAATAGCAAAGTTCATTAAACAGAACAATATTTACGGAACCGGATATCAGAGAAAGCCTAAAATCACATTTAAGCCCTCTGAACCGGAGAATACACAAGAGGATCTTCTGTCCTGTGTGCGTAAAGTCGAGAAGATCATCGCTAAAAAGTACAGCGTAGACATCTTCTCCGACGGATCGGATGAACTGTCAGAAATGCTTGGTGTCCTTTGGAATTCGGCCTATGCGTTGATGACGCTTCCCATTCAGACCAAAACATACTCTTATGTAATCGACGGCGGAGCACCGGTTATCAATGATGAAATCAGGGCAAAGCTTCATGAAATCATTTCTTCGAGGTATGAAGAGATTGATTCAGAGGTTTATGCCTATGACTTCCTCGGGGATCGCAACGACAATCAGTTGTTTGAGTTGTTCGATAAAATGATCGAATTAGACAGCTTCGGCTTTATGGGAGTAAATAAGGACGGACTCCTAAAAATCGGAGAGAGCGAAGCAAAACTCAATAAGCTGATTGGCCTTAAGGCGATCAAGGAAAGTATAAAAAAGATCAAGGCTTATGCGCTGGCCAACAAAGACAGTGACGATCTGAATATACATATGTGCTTCTACGGGAACCCTGGAACGGGCAAGACTGAGGTCGCACGGTATATTGCAGGTATTCTTTACGAGAATAAGATTCTGCCGACGAAAAAGATCATTGAGGTTGACCGGTCTGGCTTGGTCAGTCAGTATTTCGGAGCAACCGCAGAAAAAACGCAGCGCGTCATTCATCAGGCTATGGGCGGCGTCTTGTTTATCGACGAGGCGTATGCCTTGGGTAACAACTCCGGATCTTTCGGTATTAGCGATTACGGAAAAGAAGCAATTGACACTCTCGTTAAAGCTATGGAGGATTACCGCGGAAAATTCTGCGTAATCTTTGCGGGCTATAAGAATGAGATGCTTCAAATGATTTCCACGAATCCCGGACTGAGATCGAGAATCCAATTTGAACTCGACTTTCCTAATTACTCCAGAGCAGAACTCGGCGAGATTACCAACCTTATTCTGAACCAGAGAGGATATCATTGCAGGCAAGATACACTAAGCCGCATCCTTGACATTACGGATATAAAGCGCAAGGACCCTAATTTCGCTAATGCCAGGGAAATTCGCAATATACTCGATCAGGTCATTATGTGCCAGAATCTAAGATGTGCTGACTCGGATGACAAAGAGATTGGTATAGTTGATGTAAATAAATACATCAAAGACGCAAAGATAAATCTCCCAACTGCGGGAGATGGTATTGGCAGCAAGATCATGACCGGCGAAGAGGAGTTGGATCAGCTAATCGGTCTTGCATCTATCAAACGCATGGTTAAGAAGATTAAAGCATATGCCAAAAGAAACAAGGGTGATGCTGGATTTAACCTTCATATGTGTTTCTATGGAAATCCGGGAACGGGCAAGACTGAGGTGGCAAGGATTCTCTCACGGATTCTATATGATGCTGGTGTGCTGGATGAGGCAAAACTTGTTGAGACGGATGCATATGGTTTTCTTGGCAAATTTGTAGGAGAAACCGCCCCGAAAACTCTTGCAAAGATAAACGACGCAATGAACGGAGTACTCTTTGTTGATGAGGCATATGCGTTGACGGGTGGTAAAACAGCCGATGGAAAGCAGACCACTTACGGGGAAGAAGCCATTTCTGTATTGTTGAAGGAGATGGAGGATCGGCGCGGTCAATTCTGCGTGATTCTTGCTGGATACAAAGAAGAGATGAAGAGCATGCTCAGTTCAAACCCGGGGCTTGAATCAAGAATCCAGTTCACATTGGATTTCCCCGATTATACGCGCGAAGAATTGGGTGAAATCGCTGAGAGGTTCTTAAGCAAGAAAAAATATACAATCGAGAACAATGCGCTGAATCGGTTGCTTGATATTACGGATTATTACAGGAATCAGCCCAACTTTGCAAATGCCAGGACAGTAAGAAATGTTCTTGATCAGGTGCTTATGAACCAGAATCTTAGAACAGAGGATTCCGATGGAGATTCCACTATCATCCTTGATGATGTAAATGATTATCTCTTGGATGAGGGAATTGATCTTAGTAACCCTAATAAGGGTAAGCGGACAATTGGCTTCGTATGATTAAGAGAAAAACCTGATGGCTTGAGTAGAGGAGCAATACTATGGATAATGATGCCAAACTAAGGCCTATTTACTTGATTCAGATTCTTAAGGAGAGGACAGACGAGGACCATTATCTTTCTACGCCTCAGCTTTGCAAGATTCTGAAAGATGAATATGGGATAGAAACTCACCGTACTACAATCAAAAGCGATATTGAATTGTTGCAACAAGCTGGTATAGGAATTCAAGTCACGCGATCAACGCAGAACATGTACAATTACATTGAGCGTGAATTTGACAATGCTGAACTCAAACTGCTTATTGACGCTGTGGAATCGTCCAAATTCATCACAAAAAGCAAAAGTGAACTGCTCGTGTCAAAGCTCGTTTCTTTAGCTGGAGTCAATAAAGCGAGAGAAATGAAGCGAAATCTTGCTGTTGATGGACGATACAAACCGGAGAATGAACGAATCTACTATATTGTTGATGCGATCAATGATGCAATTAACCAAAGAAAGAAGATTTGTTTCCAGAAAGTCGAATACAACGTCAAAAAGCAACGAGTTCTTCATCATGGCGGCGAGAAATACATTTTTAGCCCGTATTCTTTGGTGTGGGACGGTGATTTTTATTACGTCATCGGTTACTCCGACAAGTACAAGGATATAGGAAGTCACCGCGTAGACCGAATAGCGGAAACACCGGAGATACTCGATGAATCAGCGGTGCCCGTCCCGATAGGCTTCGACATTAACAAGTTCATCAATACTATGTTCCGAATGTACAATGCTCCGCGTAAGGAAGTCGAATTAATCTGTGATAATGGCGTAATGGATGCAATCATTGATAAGTTCGGGATTGACGCACCGGTTTATGCTTGGGATCAGCAGAATTTCCGCGTTATCACGGAAGTTGCGGTGGGAACGGTCTTCTTTAATTGGATCTTCGGCTTCCGGGGAAAAGTCAAGATTAAAGGGCCCGAAGATGTGAAGAAGGAATATTCAGAGATGGTTAGAGAAGCCCTTTCTGCGCTGGATTAACCGCTAAGATTGTTTGCGGAAGGAAGTGAGTCGATGCTCAAGACATTTACTGTTGCATTTATTGGGCATCGATATATCGAAAACAGCTTTGCCGTTGAGAAGAAGCTTGATCGTTTGATAGCTGACTTGCTTGGACAGCATGAATATGTTGAATTTCTCGTCGGAAGAGATGGTGAATTCGATCAGTTGGCCACTTCTGCAGTACACCGAGCTAAGAGAGCCTATGGCAACGATAATAGTGCGTTAGTTTGGGTAATGGCATACGAATCAGCCGAGTACAAGAATGACGAAGCTTTATTTGATGATTACTACGACGAGATTGAGATCTGCGATAAATCAGCTCAGTCACATTTTAAGGCTGCGATTCAAATAAGAAATCAAAACATGGTGGTTTGCGCGTGATATAACTGTTGAATAATATGCTCAGCGGAAAAAACGGCAGAGATGTTGCTTGTAGGCGACACCTCTGCAGTTTCTGAATTTTTATGTCGGTCACGAGCGACACCACCGTTTTGACCCCTTGATTTTTTCTGGCGGGTGAGTATAATAAAGCTATCACGAACAAACATTCGAGATAGAGACGAAAGCGAGGCAGTGTGTATGAGAAGCAAGAGTCCTGAGTTGAAAGCGAAGATATATGATTTCGTGAATTCGTGGAGACGAGATAACGGTTGGTCTCCGTCTATGACAGAGATCGCGGATGGCGTCGGCATCTCCAGAAACACCGCTTACCGTTATATCATCGAAATGACAGAAGACGGTTCCGGCCTGACCTATGACGGAAAGGTTATTGGAACGCGAGAAATGTGCGCCGATAACTCCAAGTTTTCCAAGGCAATGGTTGTTGGCTCCATTCCTTGCGGCGAGCCGACCTCTGAGGAACAGTTTGTTGACGCCTATGTGAACCTTCCGGTCAATCTGTTCGGCAAAGGTGACTTCTATATTCTCCATGCATCTGGCGATTCCATGGAGGATGCCGGAATTGAAGACGGTGATATGGTCGTCATTAAGATTCAGCCGACCGCAGACGTCGGAGACATCGTAGTTGCTTTGGACGAGGAGCAGCAAAACACCCTAAAACGATATGGCGGAGTTGATGAGAACGGTCGATACGTCTTGGAGTACATGAATGAGGAAGCCTATCCTGGCAAGATCATTCCTGTGAAAGAACTCACTGTTCAAGGCGTTGCAGAGTATGTCATCAAGAAGCTCCGTCCGGGAGGAGGGGGAAGTAGTTGGACAAAGAGATTGTAAGTGTTGAAGCCAGTACATTTCCGGATGGCATGATGCTTCCTATTGCAGTTCTCTGGAAGGATGGCAGACGATTTCCGGTCGAAAAGGTCCTCTACTACAGCACTTCTCCTGCCGGTGAATATGAAGGAATTCGCTACACGGTTTTAATCGGTAGTGCGGAAAAATACATTTACCGGGTCAAAAACAGTTGGTATGTGATGACCCATGCAGGAGGTGGAACAGGTGAAGAGGCTCACTTCTTATGAGGAGATCGAGAAGCTTTGCGAGGCGGCGATCAGGGATTTCTTCAAGCGTAAACACTACACCAATTCCAGATGTGTAGATATTGAAGGCTTCGTGACGGAGTATCTCGGCTTGCCAATCGTTTACGAGAAGATCCGGGAGGATGATCCTGGACGCCAGGGCTTCTTGTCTGACGGAGAGCGCCCTTTGTGGGTACTTAAATCTGGAAAGAGAATGCAGGTTCTGTTTCCGGCTAATGTCATTGTTCTGGATGATTCGCTACTGCGGCCAAATGAAATTGGCAGAAAGCGCTTTACCATGGCGCACGAGGCAGGACACTTTATTCTGAATCAGCATGTACCGGCACAAACCCATGCTTCATTCCACTCTGAGTTTGATGTAGAGATGCAGTATTCAGACGAGATGTTCCGTGAAATGATGAGCCTGAACGAGACTTTTGCAAACAGGTCAGCAGGATACTTGCTGATGCCTTCGTTCCTCATTGAAAGAACACTCAGAAAGTACAATGACGGGAAAAGAGTCCTCACTTATGACGGCTATGTAATGCCGCAGGAGAGCAAGATACTTATCAAAAGCATGGCGGACTCCCTTGGTGTCAACTACACGCCCTGTTTTATGAGACTGAAGGAGCTGAAGCTCTTGGACGTTCATCCGATTGAGGAGTATCTCGGAAACAGACTCTGCCTTGGTTCTCTGGAGGGAATGTGATGGTGGAGACAGCAAGAAACAAGACCTATCCAGTTCCAAACCTTGATTTCAAGCTGGACTTATCAAGGAGAGGATCGGAAAAGCTGGTACGGCGAGAGATCAGATGCCCCAAGTGCGGCTTCTATCTACTCGATGTGTTTGGCACAGAACACTACTACACAAGAGTGAAGTGCCAGAAATGTAAGTTCAGCGAAGTGATTGATACGGCGCTGTTTCGTACAGTCCGTAATAAAATCAATAGGCAGAAAAACGGATTGGAGGCGGAAACCAATGAAGACCTATACAGCTATCTGTCCAAAGTGCGGGACGGTAAATGATAGCCTTTACTTGGAAGAGACCGGCGGCGCATTTGAGTGCAGTCATTGTCTGGCTGTCGTCATGGCCCCGGATTCGATATACAGAAGCAGGACAGCAGAAAACGACCTGATTGCACAGGCTGCGGCAAAGAAGCTTATGAACCCAAAGATGATTGCTGCGGCGTTTGCATGAGAACGGGGGTGAGCGCATGAAGCAATACACCCGCCCAAAGCCGGAACGTGTCTATGTGAAGGTCACGACAGATTTTGACGAGACCGGCTACATGTGCCCAAGTACCATCACATGGGAGGATGGGCGCACCTTTAAGATTGAGAAGATACGGGACTTTCGTCCCGCGCAGTCTGCCAGCAACTCCATGCGCGGCGACTGCTACACCGTAGTAATCTGTGGGCAGGAAAAGCACCTGTTCTTTGAACGCACAGACGCCATGTTTGCCAGCACCGTTGGCCGCTGGTTTGTAGAGAAGCTCGTGGCACCAACCACCTGAGTACATAAGCACTTGTGAAGGGAGGCATGGACATGGAAAACAGAACCTATATCGCCATTGATCTAAAATCCTTCTATGCCTCCGTCGAGTGTGCAGACAGAAACGTAAACCCACTTACCACAAATCTTGTTGTGGCTGATCTGACGAGAACGGAGAAGACAATCTGCCTTGCTGTTTCACCCTCGCTCAAAGCGAAAGGCGTACCCGGCAGGCCAAGATTGTTCGAGGTCATTCAGAAGGTCAAGGAAGTTAACCGGCAGAGGCTTGCCGAATACCGCAAAAAAACGCATGACTATTCTGCAAAGCTGACCTCCGAATCCTTCGATGCGATTGCCCTTGAGAAAGACCCATCTCTGGAGCTTTCATACATTGTGGCTCCACCTCGGATGGCTCGGTACATGGAGATTTCCTCTCAGATCTACTCGATCTATCTCAAGTATGTCAGCAAGGAAGATGTGATCGTCTATAGCATTGACGAGGTGTTCATCGACGCCACCTCTTATCTGAAAACCTACAAGATTTCAGCCCAGCAGCTTGCCATGCGGATGATCCGCGAGGTGCTGTATACCACAGGCATCACGGCAACAGCCGGGATCGGAACAAATCTCTTTCTTGCCAAGATTGCTATGGACATCGTGGCCAAGCACATGGAGCCGGATGAAAATGGCGTCCGTATGGCGGAGCTGGACGAGATGAGTTTCCGGCGAATCCTTTGGGGGCATAAACCCCTGACAGACTTCTGGCGTATCGGTCCTGGCATAGCACGAAAGCTGGAGCAGAACGGAATGTTCACGCTGGGCGATGTGGCGAAGATGTCTGTCACCAAGCATCCGGTTGTAGTACACATCGAAAAACCGAAGAAGAATGAGAACGCCGTTCAGACAATGAAGAACGGCGAAGATCTGCTTTATAAGCTTTTCGGCATCAATGCGGAATTGATTATAGACCACGCTTGGGGCTGGGAGCCCTGCACCGTTGATGTAATCAAGCAGTATCGGCCCGAGAACAACAGCCTTGGCAGCGGGCAGGTTCTTCATGAGCCATATACTTTCGACAAGGCAAGGATCATCGTCATGGAAATGGCGGACGAGCTCAGTATGAGCCTCGTGCGTAAGGGTTTGGCTACAGAGAGAATCGAGCTCTATATCGGCTTTGACCGGGAGAGCCTGACAGAGGATCACGGCCTGTACCGATATAAGGACGGGCGAATCTATAAGGGCGCAGTCACCGCAGACCCGTATGGGCGACCGCATCCCAAGCACGCAAACGGCAATTTCAAATTGGACTTCCCGACGTCCTCGACAAAGCTTATTATCGACGCTGCCGTGAGCATTTTCGAGCAGAAGGTAGATAAAGGGCTGCTGGTGAGGCGTGTCGGCGTGACTGCCTGTAACGTGATCCCCAAGCAGGAAGCCGAACGGATACGCCGTGAGCGGCAGGAAGCGCCTGAGCAGCTTAATATGTTCACGGACTATGATTCCCTCGCCGCTGAGAAAGAAGCTCAGGAGAAGAAGCTGGAGCGTGAGAAGCGCTTGCAAGAGGCAATGCTTACGATCAAGGATAAGTTCGGAAAGAATGCCGTCCTCAAAGGGCTGAACTATCAAGAGGGAGCCAGAGGACGAGAACGAAACAACGAAGTCGGCGGACACAAAGCGTAGTTTTACAGGAAGGAGGCGGGCTGAATGAGTAACAGAGTCTATACATGGACAGGAAACGAAGAGAACCACGACTATGATGAAATTATTGGTCTGCCTCACTATGTTTCTACTACTCGTCCGCATATGAGCATGATCGACCGCGCAGCTCAGTTCTCTCCATTTGATGCGCTTACCGGGTTTGATGACAGCATCACGGAAGAGGGGCGCATGACCGATCAGAAAACAGACCTGTCCGAGCAGGACATGACGATCCTCAACGAAAAGATGGCCTTGCTTTCTGAGCTGTGTGCTCAGGCACAGAGAAGTCGGTTCAACGGAGATCAGCAGATTGAATCTCCGGTTGTAACAGCGACATACTTTGTTGCAGACGCGAAGCTCCACCGGCGCAGCAAAAAAGAAGGCGGCGCTTATATCAGCCACACAGGACCCGTCAAACGGGTAGACATGATAGAGGGCAAGCTGATCTTTTACAGCGAGAAGCCAGGGAGCAAAGAAATATCAATCCCAACACAGGACATCATAGAACTCCAAAGTGATGCTTTGGCCGATGTAGATAGCTGGTACGAATAGCCCTTAACAGAACACACAACTGAATAACTCAACTACGACTTTTAATCGCGCGAGCGGAGCAGGCTCCGTGAGAACATCAAATCTCATGGACTGAAAAACTACCATGCACCGTATGAAGCCGGACTGAGACATTTGGATTTCCATATCCATTTGCCTTGATCCGATTCTGCGGTGCTTTTTTGCGCGATAAATGGCTTTGTACTGTGTTAGGAGTCCCTTCCCAACTTGCGTGGGAAAGGACTTCTAATGCTTTATAGATGGCTTTGTTACATTGCTGAATACCCGTAATCTCCGAATTTTTGAACTTCACCCAAATTCAAAAATTCACAAGGAGATTACGGTAATGAAAAATGCATTTTTGGTCTTGAATGACCCTTCTAATAAAGACTCAGGGCTTCATGTCGCCAGCATCAAAGAGTGGAATCAGATTCTGGAGATCAACAGGACGCTGCCGAGAGATCAGAGGAGATTCTTTATCAAGGACTCTTTTGAAGATTGCGGAGAGATTGATTGCATGTACATCGAGACCACAAGAGAAGAATACGATAAATGGCACTCGCAGCAGGTCTATGCACAGAAAAAACGAAAGCTCGGAGAGCAGTACGGAAAGGTTTCTTTCCAGGACACCACTTCTGTTGGCGAAGGACTGACCTACGAGGAAGTTATAGGCAATGGCGTTGACCTTGAAGAAGCTGTTATTAAGGATACTCAGTTGGAGGCGCTGAAGCAATCGCTGGCGGAGTGGAAGCCTTGGGCGTTAGATGTGCTGACGCTGTATCTTTCTGAGAAAAAAGAGGAAGCGACGCTCTTCATCAGTAAGAAGTGCAGGGTCTCCATCAGGACGGCTCAGCGCTGGAAAATCCAGTTTGAAGAGTTCGTTATGAATTTTTTTGAAAACTTTTGAGAAATCGTGTCGTTTTGGAGCCTCGAAGGTTGCGGTAAGGGGGTGAGAGGAGAAATCCCTCAAAACCACTTCGGAGGGCACGAAATGAACAAGATCGACAATATCACGATTCAAAAGGGAGACATTTTCTTCGCCGACTTGGGAGAAACGGTTGGATCGGAACAAAGCGGTATCCGTCCTGTGCTGGTGATCCAGAACGATGTGGGAAATAAATTCAGCCCGACCGTGATTATCACCCCTCTTACAAGCAAACCTAAGAAGCTGACCCAGCCAACCCACGTTGCTATTGGAAAGAGATTTGGGCTCAGCGAATACTCTTATGCGCTGCTTGAACAAATTCGGACGATTGACCGTGCCCGTATTCTCGATTATGTCGGCCACGCTGATGAATACATGATGAGTCGGATTGATCGTGCCCTCCGAGTGAGTCTTAATCTGGAATGAGGAGGGACAGACATGGAATTTATCGATCCGACGAAGGAAGTATATCTCAAGGATAAACCGTTCTTGACGCTTACTGAAGCTGCAAAATACACCGGCGTTGGACAGCATAAGCTCTCGGAACTTAGTGATGATCCAAGATGCGAATTCGTGTTTTGGGTTGGGAAAAAGAGAATGTTTAAGCGAGAGAAGCTTGTGGAATATCTGTCGAATGCTTTCTCAATCTAAGAGATGTCAAATGTGCAAAGAGGCGAATTTGACCCTTTTTGCACATTAGGAAAACTGCGTAGAACTCGCTATCATCGTAGTATCAAATCTCAAGGGAGGGTTCAGTAATGATTAAAGAACAGTCAATGATTCAAACTGAGGGAACCAGTACGAGCAAGATTCCGGTATGGAGGAAGCCCTTGCTCTCCGTGACAGAAGCTGCCAAGTATTTTGGAATCGGAAAGCATAAGCTCTACGAAATGACAGCAGATAGGAACTGCGATTTTGTTCTTTGGAACGGCAATAAGAGAATGATTAAGAGAGAACAATTCGAGGCTTATCTCAAAAAGAGTTATTCGATATAGGAGGACGAAACAATGCCAAGAAAAGAAAAGAGAAATGTGCGCTTCGATAACCGTCATGTCAGATTGAAAACGGGAGAGACCCAGAAGAGCAACGGATATGAATATCGCTGGACAACAAAGGACGGGAAAAGGCATTCGATATTTGCGACTACCCTGGATGCACTGCGGGAAATGGAAGCCGAGCTTACCGCCGATAAGCATGACGGCATCAAGACAGACATCAAGAGCTTGACCGTGAATGACTGCTTTAAGCTCTGGAAAGAACTCAAGCGCGGAATCAAGGACAGCACATTTCAGAACTACATTTACATGTATGAGATGTTCGTCATGCCAACCTTCGGAAAGAAGCGAGTCGTTCAGGTAGTGAAGTCCGATGTAAAAAGGTTCTACAATAGCCTCAGCGATGACCAGCATTTGAAGATCTCCACCATAGACGGCATTCACAATGTCCTTCATCAGGTTTTTCAGGTAGCAGTGGACGACAACTACATTCGGGCGAATCCCTGCACCAAGATGCTGAAAGAGCTTCGGGTAGCGCATGGCCATGAGGTCGAGAAAAGGAAAGCCCTGACCGTTGCACAACAGGAGCTGTTCCTCCAGTTCATGATGGAGAATGAAACCTATCGACATTGGTATCCTGTCTTCTATATCCTGCTCAACACGGGCATGAGAGTTGGAGAGATCACCGGGCTTCGCTGGCGGGATGTTGATTTTGAGAATGGGTATATCAGTGTGAATCACACCTTGGTCTACTACAATCACCGTGATGAGCTCGGAACCTACTACAGCATCAACACGCCGAAGACCGAAGCTGGCTGGCGTGAGATTCCTATGATCGAGGGCGTCAGAGAGGCATTCGAGCTGGAACGTCAATACCAAGAGGAAAACGGCATCGAAAGTAAAGCCCGTATTGATGGGTATGACGATTTTATCTTTGTGAACCGCAATGGCGATGTGCAGCATCAGGGAACGCTCAATAAAGCTATTAAGCGGATTTCGAGAGATTGCAACGACAAGGTGCTTCTGGAGAATGAAATCGAAGACAATCCGACGCTCCTTCCGAGCTTTAGCTGCCATATTCTTCGGCACACTTTTGCGACTCGGCTCTGTGAGGCAGGCGTGAATCTGAAAGTTATTCAGGACATCCTTGGCCATGTCGATGTGTCAACGACGATGAACATCTATGTGGATGTCATGAAGGATATGAAGAAGAAGGAAATGTCAGCCTTCGGCTCATGGATCGGAGCGAATCCGAGCAAAGGTATGACGCTGGAAGAACTCAGCCAGGTCAATACAACAAACGCCTGGGCAAACTCATAAACTACTTGCAATTAAAACGCGGACGCCACATTGAAATGTACCATGTGGCGTCTGTTCCTGCATTTGCACATTTCTCAAGCGGAGAAGGAATCAGTATACTAAGAGCAGCCTTATGAGAGGAGGCTCTTGGCATGGAAAACAGTTTAGCCAATATGCGACCAGCGCTTGTGGCAGAATGGTCGCCTCAAAATCTTCCGCTGACTCCGGAAGAAGTACCTTACGGATCAAATAAACTGTACTGGTGGCTTGGACCGTGCGGTCATGAGTGGCAAACCAGCGCAAAGGCAAGATCAAACGGAGAAAACTGCCCGATCTGTTCCAATGCAAGGATAATACCCGGCATCAATGATTTGAAGACCTTTGAGCCAGAGCTTTCAAAAGAATGGTCAGAAAAGAACGCTCCGCTGGAGCCAACGATGATTGGACCCGGAAGCCACAAGAAAGTGATATGGCACGGAAAATGCGGACATGAGTGGTTAGCACCCATTCGGAACAGGGTAAAAGGCGCGGGGTGTCCGTATTGTTCCCACAACATTGTCCTACCTGGATTCAATGACTTGCAAACACTACAGCCACAGGTGGCGAAAGAGTGGTCGCCCAGAAACCTTCCACTGCTGCCTTCTCAGGTGACAGCATACTCAAACAAGAAGATGTGGTGGAAGTGCGCGGAAGGTCATGAGTGGTATACGCTCATATCGACTCGCTCTTACGGAAGTAAGTGCCCATACTGCAGCGGCATCATCACGCTCAAGGGATTTAATGACTTCAAAACGCTGCACCCAGATTTGGCGGCGGAATGGTCCGAGAGAAACGGGAGCCTTTTGCCGGATATGATTAACGAGAGGTCTCAGAAGAATGTCTGGTGGAAATGCCATGACTGCGGATATGAATGGAAAGCAGTCGTCAAGGCAAGAGTATATGGGCTGAAATGCCCGGTTTGCGCTGATCGTGCTGTTCTCACCGGTTATAACGATCTGGCGACTACAGATGCGGCTCTTACGGAAGAATGGGCGTATGACCTGAACACAGATATTGAGCCGGAGAAGATCTCCCGTAATTCGATGAGGCCGGTATGGTGGAGATGCAAATTTGGTCATACATGGAAGGAGAAGATTTGCCGGAGAACCGTCGAAGGGCTCGGATGTCCGATTTGCGATAAAGAGTTCGCCCGTGTACTTCCGCAGCTTTTGACTGTGCTATACTGCGGCAGACTTGGTTTGAAAGTGAAGATCAATGATAGCAGCATCTTCGGGCTTCCGATAGACGCATACATACCGGATCTGAAGCTCGCTATGCTTGCGAGAACTGCAAATACCAAAGCTGAGAACGGTGGGGCATTGGTTCTGCGGCATCAATGTAAACTGCGGGAGAGCTTGCTTGCGGAAATACCGATTACGACCTCTGAGGAAATATGCTTGTCAGTAAAGCGGGGTTTTTCATTAGCCCATGTGTATATTCCCTCAGATGGGGAGAAGGACGTAGACATAGCAAGAAAACGCTTCTTCGCGTGGCGAAGCAACCATTGAAGCAAGAACTGTGAGGTCTGTCGTTCCTGTTGGTAAGCTCCTCTTTACATTCTTTACTGAGCTAAATTGCCTGAACCTATTGAAAAACTGGACTTTTTCTGCTATAATATTTCAGCAGTTCGGGGGAGCGTATCAGCGATCATGTTCTCCAAACAATGAAAACCAAGTCTCCAATATCTCCAATTTAGTCTCCAAACACGTGCTGGATTATAAGGGATAGAGCGGGATTGCGTTTCAAAGTCGTTTCCTTCTGGAAAATAGCTATGTTGCAAGGAAACCGGAGCTGCGTTGATATATTGAGTTTTGATGATTGGTGAGGGGCATTGTTCAGGCCATGTAAAACGGCCAATAAACAGTGTTTCTCTCATCCCCACCATGAAGCCCCTCGGCTAAACCCGCTTGTTCAAGCCGTTTCCGGCAAAAAAGAGCAAGCCCTCTCCACCCACAGCACCCCCGGAATACCCCCAAAAGACAACCCCCTCCTTCAAGCCTGAAGGAGGGGGTTTGTGCGTAATGACCCTGTTTTGGGCTTCCCCGTAAGCGGCGGGACGCTTCCTCGTAGTAGCTGCCCACCGGCACATCCGCATTTCAATCCACCCACCCCGTGAGGGGTGGGA
>ENA-OOYV01000090-OOYV01000090.1-human-gut-metagenome-genome-assembly--contig:-NODE-90-length-68828-cov-8.206578_pt1 | contig 68828 bp, 68 predicted proteins | sample MGYA00241704_ERZ501380 | MGnify/ENA primary metagenome ERZ501380 (study PRJEB25962, sample SAMEA2042984) | human gut metagenome | biome: human gut; feature: human-associated habitat; material: faeces...
TTTAGGCATACATTTTTGACGTAGCTTCAAAGTTGTCAAGAAGAACCGTCCCCATTGACAACCAAGAAGAACCTTCACATTGACAACCCCCAACCCTCCTGATTGACAAAAAAACAGAGCAGTGAAAACTGCTCTGAACTAAATTGAATTATTTTTATTGCTTATCTTCACCAAGTGCTGTTTTTACATTTTTTAATTCAGCAACATAAGTTTTATAAGCTGTTGCTGTTATAGATTTATCGCCATTTTCATAGTCTTTTATTTTCTTTTCTAAATCTACAAGCTCATATCTATTTGTAGCATTAGCACCATTATCTTGCATGTAAATTGGTGTATAGTCATATGAATCTATGGTGATATTTCCTTGGGAATGTTTTGTTATTTTCAAGTTTAATATGATAGAATCTTTTGTATACTTATCTTTTTGAGCTGATATGAAATTACCTAGAGAGTAAATTACAAAACCATCTTTTTTCGTACCATCACTTAATGTAACAATTCTTTTTTCCATAGGTTCTAATACATGAGGATGACTTCCTAATATTATATCTGCACCATTTTCAAAAAGATAATCAGCTAAATCTTTTTGCTCTGTATTAGGTTGTAATTTGTATTCAATTCCCCAATGCATACTTACACAAATAACATCTGGATTTTGGGCTTTTGCAGATTCCAATTGTTTTTTTATTAAATCTTTGTTAATTAAATTAATACAATATTCTTTTCCTTTAGGAATTGAAATTCCATTTGTTCCATAAGTATAAGATAAAAATGCAATTTTTACACCGTTAACATCTTTAATAAGAATTTTGTTTTTATCTTCTTCTGATTTAAATGTTCCTGTATGACTGATTCCTAAATTATCTAATGTATCAATTGTATTAATTAAACCATTGTAGCCACTATCCATACTGTGATTGTTTGATGTAGTTAAAACATCTATTCCCAAATCTTGAATATCTTTTGCAAGTTGAGGTGGTGAATTGAATGTTGGATATCCACTATATGCTTTATTTCCTCCAGCAAATGTTGTTTCCAAGTTCCCAACAGCTATATCGGCATTTGATATATATGATTTTATTTGTGGGAAAAATGTTGAAAAATCATATGTTTTTGTTGATGCATTATAAGCATCTTTGTAATTAGGTCCGTGGCACATAATGTCACCAACTACGGCCATACTAATACTAGTGTCTTTTTGCTCTTCTTGTTGAGTTGAATTTTCAGATGATGGTTGATTAGAAGTTTTTGTTATTCCAAATTTATTAGGTGCGTGTGATATATTTGAAATTACTAGAACGATTAAAAATAAAAATAGTAATGCACAAAATATTTTTTTCATATTAAAGTTAGGTCTGTTACTTCTCATAATAAATCTCCTTTTTATAAATTTACAATTATAAAGTACCATAAAAAAAACATTTTTTCAATCAAAGTATCATAAAAAAATGAATAATGTAAAAAATATGTTTATAGACGTGAAAAAGTGTAATTCTTTATACATAAATTTTAAATTTACAAGGAGATTGTATGAACTATTTAAAAAAATATAAAAAGAAAGAAAGTAAAATAAAAGTTAGGTATATATTTGAAATTATTGTAGCTATTTTTATAATATATATAATCTGGGTAAACATAGATAGCAAAACTGAAAGTAACGTAACTGAACAAATTAATATAGAGGAAATAATTCAAAATACTAGTGAAAATGTGGTAGGAATATTAAAAAATGATATAAGTGGTAACACAATATGGGGAAGTGGTGTAGTAGTATCAAAAAAAGGATATATATTAACAAATGAGCATATAGTAGGGGGAAAAAATGAAAATTGTTATGTGTATGTAGATAATAATAAAAAAATTAAAGCAAAGGTTATATGGTCCGATAATCAAATAGATTTGGCAATATTAAAAGTAAAACATGAATTTGAAAAATGTGAAGTTTTAGGAAATAGCCAAAATTTAAGATTGGGACAAAAAGTATATTCAATAGGTAATCCAGTGTCAATTAGTTTTAGTAGGAGCGTAACAGAAGGAATAATAGGAGGATTAAATAGAAGTTTAGAATTTGAAGAAAATGGGCAGAAAATGTATTTAAATAATTTAATTCAAACAGATGCAACAATAAATTCTGGAAGTAGTGGAGGGGCTCTTATAGATATAAATGGAAACTTAATAGGTGTAAATACAATAAAAATTTCATCTGTAGAATCAATGAACTTTGCTGTACCGATAGATATAGTCATACCAATATTAAAGATATTAGAAAAGGAAAACAAAATAGAAGAAGTACAACTGGGAATATGGGGATATGATAAGTATTCTATAGCAGAAATAGATAGTAACGCAAATTTAAAAGAAGGAATTTATGTTACAAATGTTGAACAAAATAGTATATCAGAGCTAGCTGGCATAAAATCTGGTGACATTATTTTAAGTATTGAAGAGGAAAAAGTTGGAACATTAATGGACTTTAAAGTAAAAATATATGAAAAAATGTACAAAAAAAGTATTATATTAAAAATAAAAAGAGCACAAAAAGAATATTTAATTGAAGTAAAATTTTAAAAAAATTAGATATTACAAAGATAAAATATATAAACAATAGTAAAAGCTAAAAATATATAACTAATTATAAAGTATAAAATTCAACAAATTACAATAAAAAATGACACAAAAACAAAAAAATAAAAAAAATGTAAAAAAATACTTGAAAATTATATTTTTTAATAATATAATTCTTGTAGCAAAAGATAAAATTAAGGAGAGATTTATATGGAGTTATTTAGAAATATATTTTTTAATACAGATAAGGTAATAGAAAACACAGATGTTAAGGTAACATACGCAGGAAAATTATTCCAAAGTGGTTCAGAAGATGTTACAGTACATTATGGATTCGGAGAAAATTGGGAAAATGCACAAGATATTCAAATGCAAAAATCAGAGCTTGGATTCCAAGCTGATATTCATGTTCAACCAAATACAAAGCTAAATTTCTGTTTTAAAAATGCAAAAGGAGAATGGGATAATAACAATGGTTCAAATTATGCATTTAAAATAGAAAAAAATGAATGTGATCGAAATGAAAATATAGAAAACGTAACTACTACAGACAAACAAGAAAATGTAACAAGTTTGTGCAATGTTACTCCAACATGGGGGGAGTTAATTAAAAAAACATTTAATAATTTTGTAAACTGTATATCAAAATTATTTTCAACAAATAAACAAGGTGTAAAAAATGATAATAATTAATATAATTAAAAACGGATGAGCGAAAATAGCTTATCCGTTTTTTGAATATAAAAGAAGGATATTATTGTTTTATTTTTTTATATAATGAATTATAATTTTTATGCAAAAAATAAAAGAAACATACTAAAAATTTGTATGTTTCTTTTGGCGGAAGATGAGGGATTTGAACCCTCGCGGCCCTTACGAACCCTAACAGTTTAGCAAACTGTCCCCTTCAACCACTTGGGTAATCCTCCGTTACTGAACTTTGTTCATTATAATATACATTTTTTTAACAGTCAAGAAAAAATTTAATATTTTTGTAGATTTTTTTTTTGACTAATGTTATACTATGTTTGAGTTTAATAAAAAAGGGGGGAAAAGTATGGACGAAAATATGGAAAATAATACACAAAACTTAGAAAATCAACCAAATAATGGCTTAGCAATAGCTGGATTTGTAGTTGGTTTAGTATCAATATTCTTAAATTTTTATTGCATAACTGGTATTGTAGGGCTTATATTATCTATTTTGGGATTGAAAAAGTCAAAGGAAACTGGAAAATCAAAAAGTTTAGCTATAGCAGGTATAGTTTGTAGTATAATAGGAATTATAGTCGGTATAATTGGTATAATTATAGCTGTTACAGCTGTTAATGCAATAAAAAATAATACACAAAACATAGTAAATGCTGTAGATACTTTAAATTCTTTATATTATTAATTTAAAATCCTAACAAATATTTGTTAGGATTTTTTTTGAAAGTAAAAGACCTTGAATTAAATTCAAGGTCTTTTATTGCTACGTTGGCGGAGAGGGTGGGATTCGAACCCACGGTAGGCTACAAACCTACGCCAATTTTCAAGACTGGTGCCATAAACCAACTCGACCACCTCTCCACATATTAACAACATATATATGTTACCATACTTTTTAAGAGTTTGTCAATACTAATTTAAAATATTTTCTAAAGTTATAAATTTCATCTTATTATACTCATATTTATTCTTAATTTAATACTTACAGTATTTCTTATTATTTAATTATGAAACTATTATATTATTAATTTTATAGAATAAGAGATTTTCCTCTTATCCTATATTTTAGTTTAATACAGCTCTTTCATAATAAAATATTTAAATATATTTTTTTTACTTAATTAAGTCCATGATTCTTTCTAAATCTTCATTTGAGCTATATTCAATAATGATTTTTCCTTTTCTTTTTCCAGCATTTAATTTCACAGGCGTACCAAAAAAACCTTTAAAAGTATCTTCAATATCTCTATAAATTGCTTCATATTTTTGGTCTTTCTTTTTTAATTGTTTTGTATTTTTCACTTTTCTTTCAATATCTCGTACTGAATCTCCAGATTTAATTATTTGTAAAGCTATTTCGTACTGTTTTTCTGGATCTGAAAATGACATTAGTGATCTACAATGTCCCTCTGTCAATTGTCCATTAAGTGCCAATTCTATTACTCTTTCATCTAAATTTAGTATTCTAACTGTATTAGCTATAGCACTTCTACTAATTCCTATTATTTCTGATAATTGCATTTGAGTAATTCCATATTCTTCCATGAGTTGTTTAAATCCTCTTGCTTTTTCAATCGGATTCAAATCTTGCCTCTGAATATTTTCAATTAGGGCTATTTCCTTATTTTTCTTTTCATCTTGTTCTCTAACAATACAAGGTATTTCAGTTAAGCCTGCCTTTTTTGATGCCCTCCATCTTCTCTCTCCAGCTATTATCTCAAAATAATTTTCCTTTCTAGATACAATAATAGGTTGAATTACTCCATATCTTTTTATTGATTCAGCAAGTTCATCTAAACTATCTGTATCAAATTTTTTTCTTGGCTGATCTTTATTAGGTTCGATATCTATAATTTTAATTTTTTGTATTCTTTCATCATCGTTTATCTTTTCTTCTTTATCCTCTAAAATAGTATTATCAGAAAACAGAGCATCTAGCCCTTTACCTAATCCGGTTTTTTTATTCATCTATAACTCCCACCTTTTCATTTTTCTCTCTCATATGTTTAGCCTTTTGTTCAGACTCATTTATTCTTAAGAATTCTTTTGTAAGTTTGTCATAGCATTTAGCTCCTTTTGACCTTTTATCGTATAAAGTAATTGGCATTCCAAAGCTAGGGGCCTCACTTAGCTTTACATTTCTTGGAATAACAATCTTATATACTCTATCTTCGAAATATCTCTTTACTTCTTTTACAACTTGATTTGAAAGATTTGTTCTTGCATCATACATAGTTAATAAAGCACCTTCAATGTACAAACTTTTGTTTAGGTGTTTTTTTACTAAATTAATTGTATTAATTAATTGACCTAATCCTTCTAATGCATAGTATTCACACTGTACTGGTATTAATACACTATCTGATGCAGTAAATGCATTCAATGTTATAAGTCCTAATGATGGTGGACAATCTATAATAATATAATCATATTGGCTCTTAATTCTATCTATCTTAACTTTTAAGCGTCTTTCTCTTTCTTCCATATCTACAAGTTCAACTTCAGCACCAGCCAAATTAATGTTTGATGGGCATACATCTAAATTATCAATTTCAGTCTGAATAATAGTATTTGCAATTTCTACGTCATCTATTAATACATCATAAATTGAAAATTTAACATTTTTATCAATTCCTAAACCACTTGTCCCATTTCCTTGTGGATCCATATCTAACATTAATGTTTTTTTACCTCTTTTTGCTAAACAAGCACTTAAATTAACTGCAGTAGTTGTTTTGCCAACTCCTCCTTTTTGGTTTGCTATGGATATTACTTTTCCCAATTTTTATCCCTCCATCTTTTATTTTATAATATAATATCAAAAACGCCTTAAATATGTCAATGCATTTAGTAAATATTTCTAATATTTTTTGACACTTTATGGCGTTCTTTATTTTCATATCTTTTTTAGAATAGAATTATATTATTGGCTGTTTTTTTGGCATTCCTGCTTTTCTTGGATATTTAGTAGGAGTACTTTTAATTTTTTCTATTATAATTATATTTCTTTCAAAATCAGTTTCAGGCAATTGAATCTTTTTTATTATGCTAATTTTTCCTCCAAGTTGTAATACTGCTCTTTCTGACTGTTTTAATTCATCTTCTATATTTGCTCCTTTCATGCAAATACATTTACCACCTATTTTAACAAATGGCAACATATATTCTACTAAGTAATTTAATGGAGCCACGGCTCTAGATGTAACATAATCAAACTGCTCTCTATATTTATTATCTTTTCCTAAATCTTCTGCTCTACTATGTATTGCGATAGTATTTTGTAGCTTTAATTCATCAATAACATTTTCTAAGAAATTTATTCTTTTATTTAATGAATCCAATAAAGTAATATCTAATTGTTCATTTATAATTTTTACTGGTATTCCAGGAAATCCTGCACCAGTTCCAACATCTATAATATTCGAATTTTTTTTAATTAAATCACATATTGTCAATGAATCAATAAAATGTTTAGTAATTATTTCTTCTGGTTCGAGTATTGCTGTTAAATTATATTTTTTATTCCATTCAATTAATAAATTCATAAATATATATAATCTATTTATTTGTATATTATTAATATTTATACTTAAATATTTTATTTTTTTATTAATAATTTCCGAAAATTTTTCTAATTCCATATTCTCCCCCTTATTTTCTCTTTACTTGTTCTAAATAAATTAATAGTACAGATATGTCTGCTGGTGATACCCCTGAAATTCTTGATGCTTGTCCTACAGAATTTGGTTTTATTTTATTTAATTTTTGTCTTGCTTCTATTCTTAGTCCTTTAATATTATTATAATCAATTTCCTTTGGCAATATTTTTTGTTCTAATTTTTTAAATTTTTCTACTTGACCTTCTTGTAATTTAATATATCCTTCATATTTTATTTGTATTTCTACTTGTTTTTTCTCCATTTCACACAAATCCGGTCTATTTTTATCTATCTCTTTTAATTTATCATAATTTAATTCAGTTCTTTTTAATAAATCCGACATTTTAATTCCTGTATTTATTTCTGATGAATTATTTTGTCTCAAAAAATCATTAACCTCTTTACTTGGTTTAACAATTAATCCCTTTAATCTATCTATCTCTTTATATATTCTTTCCTTTTTCGCTACAAATTTATCGTATCTTTCTTGTGAAATCAGCCCTACCTTATATCCTTTTTCAGTTAATCTTAAGTCCGCATTGTCTTGGCGTAATAATAATCTATATTCTGCTCTAGAAGTCATCATTCTATATGGTTCATTTGTCCCTTTTGTTACTATATCATCTATTAAAACTCCAATATACGCTTCAGATCTATCCAATAATAGTGGCTCTTTTCCTTGTATTTTCAAGCTTGCATTTATACCAGCAATAATTCCCTGTGCAGCAGCTTCTTCATAACCAGAAGTTCCATTAATTTGTCCAGCAAAAAACAAACCATTAATTCTTTTATGTTCCAATGAAAGTTTTAACTCTGATGGTTCTATACAGTCATATTCAATTGCATATGCAGGCCTTGTAAATTCAACATTTTCTAGTCCAGGTAATGTTCTATACATCTCAATTTGCACATCTTCTGGAAGTGATGAACTCATACCTTGTACATACATTTCATCTGTATCACTTCCCATTGGTTCAATAAAAACTTGATGTCTCTCTTTATCACTAAATCTAACAACTTTATCTTCGATAGATGGACAATATCTTGGACCAGTCCCTTCTATCTTGCCAGAATATAATGGTGACCTTTTTAAATTTTTTCTTATTATTTCATGTGTTTTTTCATTTGTATATGTTAAATAACATGGTAATTGATTTATATCTTTATTTAAATTGTCATCAAAAGAAAATGCCTCTAATTCTTTATCTCCCTCTTGTAGTTCCATTTTCGAAAAATCAATTGAATTTTTATTTACTCTTGCTGGCGTTCCAGTTTTAAATCTTATTAAATTTATTCCTAGTTTCTTTAATTTATCGGATAATTTAATTGATGGGAAAACCCCATCTGGTCCGCTTTCAAAAGAGTTTTCTCCAATATGTATTCTTCCCTTCAAATATGTCCCTGTCGCTAAGATAATTGCATCTACATTATATATTGCTCCAACATTTGTTGTAATTGACTTTACTTTATTATTAACTATTTCTATATCAACAATCTCAGCTTGTTTTATGTACAGGTTTTTTTGTTTTTCCATTGTATGTTTCATTTCAACCTGATATTTTTTTCTATCAGCTTGAGCTCTTAGTGAATATACTGCTGGTCCTTTTGACTTATTTAGCATCTTTATTTGAGTAAACGTTTTATCAATGTTCTTTCCCATCTCACCTCCAAGTGCATCAATCTCTCTAACTAAATGTCCTTTTGAGCTTCCACCTATATGGGGATTACATGGCATGTTTGCAACTGCCTCTAAACTGATAGAGAAAACTAATGTCTTCATTCCCATTCTTGCACATGCAAGTGCAGCCTCACATCCTGCATGTCCAGCTCCTATCACTGCTACATCAAATTTTCCTGCATTATAACTCATATTACTCTCTCCTTTTTTTGTTTTTTGTGAAACAAGAATTTTTGTTTTGTTGTCTCATAGACAATATTCCCCTTGAACACCTTCATTTTGTTGAAGGGATATCTTATGTTTTAAACTTTTCTTACATTTATATAATTCAAACTGTTTAATTCTTGTTATTATATTACATTTAATCATAAAACATTCTATATCATTATTTTTTCCTAATTTTTTATTTTGATAAATGTTTTTTTCAATTTTTATAAAAATATTATAATTTGAATTTTAACTTATAATATTTATTAATTATTATCAAAATTTTATTATTTTACATTAAATTGATTTATTTTATTTATTTTTATTTATAAAATAATTGTATATTATTATTTTTTCTTTTTGTCTTATTTTTTATTTTAATAAATGTTTTTTTTTATATAAAATACTATAATTTAAATTTTATTTTCCCAAACAAAATTTAGAGAATATTTTATTAATAATGTCTTCTGTTACATTTTCTCCTGTTATATTTCCTAGATTAATTAAGGCTTCTCTTATGTTGATAGAAACAACATCTATTGGCAAATTGTCTTTTATAGAGCTAATTGAATCATTTATACTATTTATTGCTTTTCTAATTTGATTTATATGCCTTATATTAGTAATTATTTCTCCATTATTTGTCTCTATTTCATTTATATTAAACAACTCAGATATTAAACAATATAAATCTTCTATTCCATCTCCAGTTTTTGCAGATATTTTAACAATCGGTTTATTTAAATTATAAATTTCCTCCTTTTCAATTATGTCGTTTTCTAAATCTATTTTATTTAAAATAATAATTGATTTTTTATCCTTAATTAATTTTATAATTTCCATATCCTCATTTTCTAATTTTCTACTACAGTCAAATATCGCAATAATTAAATCTGCTTCGTTTGTTAATTTTAAAGCTCTATTAACACCAATTTCTTCAATTTTATCTGTCGTTTTTCTTATGCCCGCAGTATCTATTATTTTTAGAGGAATTCCCTTTACAGTTATAAATTCTTCAATAGTATCTCTGGTAGTTCCCGCATACTCACTTACAATTGCTCTTTCTTCATTTAGAATAAAATTTAATAACGATGATTTTCCGAGCATTAGGTTTTCCAATAATAATAGTCTTTATTCCCTCTTTTAAAATTTTACCGGTACTAAAACTGCCTTCTAATATCTGAAGTTTTTCTTTTATACTATTTAATTTATTAATTGCATTATTAGATGTAACTTCTTCTAAATCATATTCTGGATAATCTATTGTCGCTTCAATATCAGACATGATATCTAATAATGCGTCACGTATTTCATATAATTTTTTAGATAAACTTCCAGACAATTGATTAACCGATGCTTTTACTTCTTTTTCTGTTTTTGCATTAATAATATCAATAACCGACTCTGCTTGAGACAGATCAATTCTTCCATTTAAGAAAGCCCTCTTAGTGAATTCACCTGGTTCCGCTAACTCTGCACCATTTTTCAAACACTGCTCTAAAATAATTTTTTCGATCATTGTTCCTCCATGCGAATTAATTTCACACATATTCTCCATAGTATAACTCTTTGGTTCCGTAAAGAAGGAAACTAATACTTCATCTATTTTTTCTTCTTTTTCGTTTACGATATATCCATATTTTATAGTATATCCTTTAATTTTAGTTATTTCTTTACCTTCTTTAGTTCTAAATATTCTCTTTAGTACTTTAAAGCAATCTTTGCCACTCATTCTAATAATTCCAATTCCACCAGTACCTGTTGCCGTGGAAATAGCAGCTATTGTATTCATAAAAACACTCCTTTATATATTTTAAAAGTCAAAGTTACAACTCAGTATAAGAATATATCTTATTTACTAAATCGGAACTTTGACTTCTGATTTTTAAATTATTTAATTATTGATATTACAATTCTTCTATTTGGTTCTTCACCAATACTATGCGTAGTAACTTTTTCGTTTTCTTGTAACTTATTATGAATTATTTTTCTTTCATAAGCAGTCATCGGTTCTAGGGTAATTTCATTTCCATTCTTTAATACTGTCTTTGCTACTTTAACTGCAAGCTCTTCGAGAACCTTTTTTCTTTTATTTCTATATCCTTGAATATCTAACATTACTTTAACCTTTGTTGTATAACCGTTATTTGCAATAGACGATAAAATAGTTTGAAGAGAATTTAATGTTTCTCCTCTATATCCAATTAAAAATCCTAATGATTCACCATATATATCTATCTTAATTGTATCCTCAATAACTTCGATTTTAAAATTAATTTTATTATTTTGAATTATTTCATCCATTTGATTTAAAAATTTTTCTATTTTCTCTTTTCTCTCTTCTAACTGTTCTGCTTTATGAATAATTTCATTTTTATTATTATGATTAGATTTTTGTATAATATTTTCTTTTAATCTAAGTTCAACTTTAACAACTCTTGGGGTTAAAATACTAAAAAAACTTCTTTTTTCTGTGTTCTCAATAATATTTATTTCAACCTTGTCCTTAGTAACATTAAGCTTTTTTAGTCCGTTTTCAATAGCTTCTTGAGTTGTTTTTCCTTCGGAAATAATACTTTCAGTCATTTTTTTCTTCCCCCTTAGAATCAAAAATCTTTTTTATTATCAATCTTTCTATTATCATTAAAATATTACTTATAAGCCAATATAGTGCTAAACCTAATGGTGCAACTGCAGCAATCGATACAGACATAATTGGCATCATATATGACATACTCTTATTCATACTTTGCATTGCATCAATTTCAGTAGAATTTTCATTTTCTTTATTTGTATTATTCTCATTGCTTTGTGAATTTGTGGTTAATCTTATAGATATAAAAGAAGATAAAACATATAAAATCGGTATAATATAAACTTTAAAGTCATTTAAACTTTGTGTTGGAACTTTACTTAAATCAATTCCGCAAAAATTCATATTAATTCTCAATTTATTTAATTCGTTCCTTTTGTTTTCCAATTCCTCTTTATTTTCAATATTTTCATTTTTTAATTGTTCAGAAATTTGTATGTAGTCTTTTTCTACTAGATTTATCATAGCAATTTCTTTATAACTAGATTTCGTTGAGCTATTTTCTGCAACTTTTGTTTCATATTCTTTGTAAATATCTAATTCTTTAACTTTTTTCATATAAGTTAAAGGCGAACTTACAAGCCAAAATACAGATAAGATAATAAAAATCTGGATAATCGCACTAAAACATCCTGATAATGGATTCATTTTTTCTCTTTTATATAACTCCATTGTTTCCTGATTTAGTTTTTCAGGATTGTTTTTGTATTTATTCTGTATTATCTTTATTTCCTTCTGAATTTTATTTGTTTTTTTCATTGACTTTTGCTGATTTATTGTTATTGGAATAAGAATAATCCTAACTATTATCGAAAATATAATAATAGATATTCCATAACTATGCAAAAGATCATATAAAAAGTTTAGTAAATAACCAAATATCTCTGCTAAAAACATACTTTCTCCTCCGTTATTTTAATGGATCATATCCCCCTTTAGAAAATGGATTGCATTTCAATATTCTTTTTCCTCCCAGAAATATTCCTTTTATACAACCATACTTTTCTATTGCTTGCCTTGTGTACTCAGAACAAGAAGGATAATATTTGCATTCAACGCCCCTAATCTTAAATATAGGTGATATGTATTTTTTGTATAACTTTATTATAAATAATAATACTTTCTTCATTTTCAACTTTCTTAATTAAATATTTTAGCCTTTTTAAATATTTTTTCCATGTCTTTTTTAATAATATAATAATTTGCAGACTTTATGTCGACTTTTTTGTTCCAAACAAAGACGATATCATGTCCACCTTTAATTTGATTTCTAATTTTATAAAATGCTTCTCGTATTAATCTTTTAATATGATTTCGTTTAACTGCTTTTCCAATCTTAGAACTTACAGCAACTCCAATTATATTTTTATTAACATGATTTGTATTTATGTATACAGTTATTTGATTCCCAATATAAAATTTTCCTTTGTTTAAAACATTTTTAAATTCATAGTTTTTCTTTAATGTTTTTACCTTTTTCATAAAACTCACTCTTTATCATATTATTGTAAAAAGAGCCACATTATTAATATGGCCCCAAATATTAAGCACTAATTTTTTTTCTTCCTTTTTCACGTCTAGCTTTTAGTACATTTCTTCCGGCTTTAGTTTTCATTCTTTTCATAAAGCCATGTTCTTTTTGTTCTTGTCTCTTTTTTGGTTGAAAAGTTCTTTTCATTATTGCACCTCCTATTGTATATATACCGTCTTACACGGATTGTTTCATTTTATTTCATCAATGTTACAATTATACATTAACATTATCATTTATGTCAATAGTTCCAAGCAAAATAAAATAAATTTTCTTTTTATATTGACTTATCCACATATTATTTGATATTATATAGAAAATCTTGGAATATTGTGATGTTATTCCGTATCGAAAAATAGATGGATTCCTATTTATCTGGCATTTCCACATATGTGGATATTTATCAACATATGTGGATAAATTTGTGGATAAGTCCAATTATTCGATAAGCAATTTTAGGATTTTGGAAGGACTGAAATAATATGCAAACTGAATTAAATGAACTTTTAACAAAAGCAAAAGAATTATTAAAAGATGAAACAACAAAAATATCTTATGAAACTTGGATAAAAAACTTGGAAATTCAAAGTGCAGATAATGGTAACATAATTTTATTAGCTACATCCACTTTTCAAAAAGATGCAATTGAAGCAAGATATCACGATTTACTTCAAAATACTTTTAAATATATTACTAATAAAGATTGCAATGTTTCTATTGTTTCAAAAGAAGAAATACCAGAGGATATAGAATCAGATACTACAATACCCGATAATAAAGTTGGATATTCAAATCCAACTTTAAACCCAAAGTATACATTTGATACTTTTGTAGTTGGTAATAATAACCGTTTTGCACATGCTGCTGCACTTGCTGTTGCTGAAGCTCCTGCCACATCTTATAATCCATTATTTATTTATGGAGGAGTTGGACTTGGTAAAACGCATTTAATGCATGCTATTCGGTAATAGTATATTAAGAAACAATAGAGAAGCTAAAATTTTATATGTAACTTCTGAAAAATTCACAAATCAATTAATTAATGCAATAAAAGATAATAAAAATGAACAATTTAGAACAAAGTATAGAAATATCGATGTCTTACTAATAGATGATATTCAATTTATTGCTGGAAAAGAAAGAATTCAAGAAGAATTTTTTCATACTTTTAATACATTACATGAAAGTGGAAAGCAAATTATACTTTCAAGTGATAGACCTCCAAAAGATATTCAATTGTTAGAAGATCGTTTAAAGTCACGTTTTGAATGGGGACTTATTGCTGATATATCAAATCCAGATTATGAAACACGTTTAGCAATTTTAAGAAAAAAAGCTCAATTAGATAATATCATTATTGATGATGAAATATTATCCAATATTGCAAATAGAATAGATTCTAATATAAGAGAACTTGAAGGTACTTTAAATAAATTAATAGCAAAGTCATCATTAACTAATAGTTCTATTACCATGGAAATGGCTGAAAAAGCAATTAATGATATTGTATCTCAACAGGATAAAGTAATATCGTCAGAATTTATACAAGAAACTGTTGCAAAATATTTTAATATAAGTGCAAAAGAATTAAAGGGTTCAAAACGTTCTAATGATATTGCATTTCCGAGACAAATCGCAATGTACTTGTGTAGAAATGTTGCACAAATGTCTTTACCTCAAATAGGAAAAGACTTTGGAAAAAGAGATCATACAACAGTAATGCACGCATGTAATAAAATTGAAAAAGAAATAAAAGAAAATCAAAATACGAAATTGATTGTGGAAAGTGTGAAAAACATTTTAATAACAGATAAAGCCTAATAAAATGCATCATTTTATTTAATTTTATAAATTAATGTTTGAAAAATAAATGTTTGTAAAAAATATGTCAAATTCTTCTTACGGAAAGAGGAACTTGACTATACACACCCCTATGTTAATAACTTGTTAATAACTCAATTTTCCACATTAAAATTTTTTACCTGTAGATAACTTTTGTTTTTTTCCACAAAACTATCAACATGATTTTTTATAGGGAAATAAACTTTACACATAGTTATCCACATAATCCACAATACCTAATACTACTACTGCTATAAATATTTAATTATTATAAAAGGAGACGATGAAAAATGAAAATAATTTGTGAGAAGGATAAAATACTCAAAGCTCTTAATTCCGTAACAAAAGCTGTAGCTTCTAAAACAACGATGCCTGTACTAGAAGGAATATTAATTCAAACAAATGACAATGAAGTAAAATTAACTACCTATGATTTAGAAATAGGAATTGAATATATTATAGAATGTGATGTAAAACAACAAGGTGCCACAGTAGTAAATGCTATCATGTTTAGTGAAATAATAAGAAAATTACCAGATACAGAAATTAATATAACACTAAATGAAAAAAACTTATTAGTAATAGAGTGTGAAGGCTCATTATATAAATTAGCAACTATGAATCCGACAGAATTTCCTGAGTTACCACAAATAAATATAGAAAATTCGATTGAAATAGAACAAAATACTTTAAAAGATATGATAAGAAAAACAATATTTGCAGTAAGTACAGAAGAAAATAGACCAATATTTACTGGATGTTTATTTGAAATTTCTAATAATAAATTAAATTTAGTAGCTGTAGATGGATTTAGATTAGCATGGAAAAATAAATTTCTACAAAATAAGATTAATGATTTTACAGCAGTAATACCTGGAAGGACATTAAATGAAATTAATAAAATAATTTTGGATTCATTTGATACAATAAAAATAGGAATTGCAAAAAATCAAGCACTTTTTGAAATGGAAGATTGTAAAATTGTTACTAGATTATTAGATGGAGAATTTTTAAATTATTCAAGTGTAATACCAGAGAGTTGGGAAACTAGAATAAGAGTTAATAAAAATGTAATTCAAAATTGTTTTGAAAGAATAAGTTTAATTTCATCATCAAGTATAGAAAAAGAAAAAAAATATCCAGTAAAAGTAACTATAGATATTGGAAAGGTTACAATTTCATGTACAAACCAAACTGGTGATGCAAAAGAAGAAATATATGTATCTACAGAAGGTAAAAATTTGGAGGTAGGATTTAATCCAAAATATTTCTTGGATGCATTAAGAGCCATCGATGATGAAGAAGTATTTATTGATTTTGGAAGTAATATTTCACCTTGTATTATTAGACCAGTTGAAGAGGGAGATTATATATATATGATACTTCCAATTCGATTGAAAGATTAAAAACAAAATAGTTTTCCACAATTGAGGCACAATATGTTAATAAGTGATATTGAACTAACTAATTTTAGAAATTATAAGAAGGTAAAAATTAAATTAAATAATGGAATTAATATATTTTATGGAGATAATGCACAAGGAAAAACAAATATATTAGAATCAATATATGTATGTGCTATAGGAAAATCTTTTAGAACAAGGAAAGACAAAGATTTAATTTATATAGGAGAAGAACAAGCAAGTGTAAATGTAAAATATAAAAAAAAAGATCGCAATGGAGAAATAAATATAGATATATCTAAACAGAAATCCATAAAACTTAATGGAATTAAAATAAATAAATTAAGTGAATTAATTGGAAATATTGTAGTTGTAACATTTACACCTGAAGATATCGGAATTCTAAAAAACGGACCAGCCAATAGAAGGCATTTTTTGGACATGTTAATTGGCCAATTAAGACCAGCATATATTTATGATTTAAATATGTATTTGAAAATATTGGAACAAAGAAATATATATTTAAGGCAAATTAAAATAGAAAATAAGTCAGAAGATATGTTAGATATTTGGGATGAAAAATTAGCAGAGTATGCAGATAAAGTATATAAATATAGAACAGAGTTTATTAAAAAAATAAAAGATAAAATCAACATAATACATAAAAACATAACTGATAATAAGGAAGAAATGCAGATATCCTTCAACACTAGTTATGTAAACAAATCACAGTTTATTAATCTATTAAAAGAACATAGACGTGTAGACATAATTAGAGGAGCAACATCAAAAGGTATACATAGAGATGATTTTGAAATATATATAAATAATAAACCAATAAGTATTTATGGTTCTCAAGGACAGTTTAGAACGTCGGTATTATCACTCAAAATTTCAGAATTACAAGTAATATATGATGAAATTGGTGAATATCCAATACTTCTTTTAGATGACTTTATGTCTGAATTAGATGAAAAAAGAAGAAAGAGTTTTATAAAATTTATTGATAAAGTACAAGTTATTATAACTTGTACTGATAAAATAAATATAGATAAAAGTGACTATAGTTGTTTTAATGTTAAAAAAGGAAAAATAATCGAACAATTTACATAATATAAAAATGTATTATGAAATGTTTGATCTGATAATAAAAATATTTTATAGATAATTATTGTTAGTAAAGTATAAAGATGCTACATAAGTATTTATAATTTCTAACTATAATACAGAAAGATAAATAATTATGCTTATATTTTATAAGCATATGTAGAAAGGAAATGATATATAATGGAAAAATTTCAACATGAATATGGAGCAGAACAGATTCAAGTATTAGAAGGATTAGAAGCCGTTAGAAAAAGACCAGGTATGTATATTGGAAGTGTCTCAATTAGAGGTCTACACCATTTGGTGTATGAAATTGTAGATAATTGTGTTGATGAAGCGTTAGCAGGATACTGTACCAATATTAATATTATTATTGAAAAGGGAAATATAATTAGTGTTGAAGATAATGGTAGAGGTATTCCAGTAGATATTCATCCTAAAACTCACATTTCAGCGGCGGAAACAGTATATACAGTTTTACATGCTGGAGGAAAATTTGGAGGAGATAGTGGATATAAAGTATCTGGAGGACTTCACGGTGTTGGAGCATCTGTTGTAAATGCACTATCAACATGGGCAGAAGTTACAATTCAAAGAGATGGTGGAATCTATGAAATGAAATTTAAAAGAGGTAAGACTGTAGAAAAGTTAACAAGAATTGGCGATTCTAATAAAACAGGTACAAAAGTAAGATTTTTAGCTGATGATACTATTTTTGAAACTTTAGAATATGATTATGAAACATTGGAAAATAGATTCAGAGAAATGGCATTCCTTACTAAGGGATTAAAAATTACAATAGAAGATCAAAGAGGAGAAACTTCTCAAAAAGCAGAATTTTGTTTTGAAGGTGGATTAAATTCATTTGTCGAATATTTAAATAAAAATAAGGAAAAATTACATCCACAACCTGTTTATATAGAAAAAGATGGGGAGATTCCTGTAGAGATTGCATTTCAATATACAAGTTCATATTCGGAAAATATATATACATTTGTTAATAATATTAACACAATAGAAGGAGGAACACATTTAGAAGGATTTAAAAGAGCCTTAACTAAAACATTCAATGATTATGCAAAATCACATAATATATTAAAGGAAAAAGATTCAAATCTTCAAGGAGAAGATATTAGAGAAGGAATTACTGCTGTTGTATCTGTTAAAGTAAAGGATCCTCAGTTTGAAGGACAAACAAAAACTAAATTAGGAAATAGTAATGTTACAGGAATAGTTCAAAGCATAGTTAACGAAAAATTATCAATATTTTTAGAAGAAAATCCAGCAGTAGCAAAATCTATATTAGAAAAATGTATTAGTGCATCAAGAGCAAGAGAAGCTGCTAGAAAAGCAAGAGAACTTGTCAGAAGAAAAAATGCATTAGAATCGACAACATTACCAGGAAAATTAGCTGACTGTAGTGAAAAAAATGCAGAAGTTTGTGAGGTATATATTGTCGAAGGAGATTCAGCAGGTGGAAGTGCAAAGCAAGGAAGAGATAGGAGATTTCAAGCGATTTTACCACTTTGGGGAAAAATGCTTAATGTTGAAAAGTCAAGAGCTGACAAGATATATAATAATGAAAAATTACAACCCGTAATTTTAGCAGTAGGCGCAGGAATAGGTGCTGAATTTGATATTACTAAAATCAGATATGGAAAAGTAATTATTATGGCAGATGCTGATGTAGACGGTGCTCATATCAGAACATTATTATTAACGTTTTTCTTTAGATATATGAGACCATTAATTGAAAACGGAAATGTATATCTTGCTCAACCTCCATTATATAAATTATCAAAGAGAGGTATGAAAGATATTTATTGTTATACTGATGAGGAATTAAATGAAAAACTTGAAGAAATAGGTAGAGAGGGAATAGGAATTCAAAGGTATAAAGGTCTTGGAGAAATGAATCCTGAACAATTATGGGAGACTACAATGGATCCAGAAAGAAGAATATTAATAAAAGTAAAGCTTGAAGATGCAATAAAGGCAGACGAAATATTCACAATATTAATGGGAGACGAAATAGGACCAAGAAGAGAATTTATTGAATCAAATGCAAAATATGTTAAAAATTTAGATATTTAAATTTTAATAGCAGATAATTATTTTTAATTATCTGCTATTATCATAAAGCTAATATTAATCTTCAGCTAAAACTAATATACATAATTTTTAACCTAATATATATTCCTATATAAATAAGCTATACACCACATATATTAATCAATTGCTTGACTATTAATACATATTTAATAACTATATTCATCCAGAATTATAGGACTAATAATAACCATGTCACATATAAGAATAATCGTAACTTCGAATATATCACCTATAATTTAACCATATTAAAAATTATAGCTTACATACAAATAATATACTCTCGTCGCCGAAAAAATATAACCAATATAAAGTTAGCTAAATTTCATCTTTGCTCGAATATAATTAAACTAATAAATAAATCTAATTATACTCTTAGTTCAACTAATATTAACCTTATATTAGTATTATGTGTAATATGTTTTTTTTTATTCATAAATTTAAAATAAATTAAAAAAGATATAAATAAACATCAAATGTCGAAGATTGTCGAATTATGATATACGAAAAAAGTTGACATATTTCACTTACTATGGCATAATAAAAAACATAAAATAAATGAAAGGAAGAGAATCATTAATAAAAATATTGAATCAATACAAAAATGGTTACCATTTGAAGAAATACTAGAAGATGGAATCATAAAAATGAAAAATCACTCATATATGAAGATAATTGAAGTAAAACCAATTAATTATAATCTCAAGTCAAACTTAGAGAAAGAAGCAATTTTGAATTCTTATAAAACATTTTTAAAAATATGTAATTTTGATATTCAAATAATTGTACAGAGTAACAAAGAAGATTTATCGAAAAATATATCTAAAATTAAAGAGAATTTAAAATCAGAAACAAAAGAAATCTTAGAAATAGCAAATAATTATATTGAATACATTAAAACTTTAAATCAAAAAAAAGAATCGTCTAAAAAGAAATTTTTTATTCTTATAAAAAACTCCAATCAAAAAAATCAAATAAATGAAAATAGCATTTCAATTGAACTAAATGAAATGTATTTTAAAATAAAAGAATCATTAATGCGTTGTGGAAATGATGTATTTAATTTAGATGATAAAGAAGTAATTATTGAAGTATTAAATTCATTTATAAATATAAAAAATAAGGGAGATGATAATCTATTTTTAGAAGAAATATAAAAGAAGAAGTAAACAATATTATTAAAGGAAGTATTAATTTTAAAGATAAAATAAGTCCAGCATATTTAAATACAAAAAATCCGAAATTTTTAGAAATAAATAATATTTATTATGGAGGGCTATTAGCTGTAAATTATAATAGAGAACATAATGATTTATTATTAAAAAGTCTAATAGATAGCAATATAGACATTAATATATCAATTTTTTATGAAAAAGAGGACCCATATAAAATTATAAAAGAGTTAACATATCATATTGGTAATGTTGGTATGGAACTAAAAAATTCATCTAATAATAGACAAGATATAGATCTAGCAGCATTTACATATAATGATGCTAAATATATAAGAAAAGAAATTCAAGTCAATAATCAAGATATATATTATTTATATATCTATTTACATGTATTTAGTAATAATTTAAAAGAATTAAATTATTTAATAAATAAAGTAGAGGCAATATGTCAAGGAAATGGAATTATTACTAAAAGAGCATATTTCAGACAACAGGAAACATTTATATCTGGAATACCTTCAATGGAAAATAATAAACTCATAAAAGAAGCAACCAAAAGAAATGTTTTAACAAATGGGTTAGTTGCAACGTATCCTTTTATATCGTCATCTATATTTGATGATGAGGGAATTTTTGTTGGAACCAATAGATATAACAACTCACTTGTTTTCATAGATAGATATAATACAAAAAGATATAAAAATGCCAATATGTGTGTATTTGGTACAAGTGGAGCTGGAAAATCATTTTTTACAAAATTAAATATTATAAGATATAGATTATTTAATATTGAGCAATATGTTATTGATCCAGAAAGAGAATACGAAAAATTATGTAAAGCATTAAATGGAGAAACGATAAGAATTGGACCTTCTTCAAATACATATATAAACATTCTAGATATAAGAGAAGATAGTATTGAAGATACAAAATATGGATATTTAGCAACAAAAATTAACAAATTGATTGGATTTTTCAATTTGATATTTGGGGAAATGAACGAAGAAGAGAAATCAGTCCTAGAGGAAAAAATAATCGAAACTTATAAAAACAAAGGAATTACATTTGAAGATAAAACATTATATATGACAGAAAAAAAATTTAAAAAGACTAATGATATGCCAATACTAGAAGATTTATATAATATTTTAGAAAATGATGATAAAACAAAATTATTTAAAATAAAACTACAGCCATTTATTAAAGGGTCATTGAGTTTTTTTAACAAACACACTAATATTGATGTAGATAATAAATTAATTGTTGCTGACTTATATGAATTAGGAGAAGAAAATATTCAATATGGTATGTATCTATTTACAGAATTATTTTGGGATAAAATAAAAAAAGATAGAAATAAAATAAAGGCTATTTATTTAGATGAAATTTGGAGATTAATAGGAATAACATCCAATAAAAATGTTGCAAGTTTTGTTTATAAAATTTTTAAAACAATAAGAAAATATGGTGGTAGTGCTGTTGCAATAACACAAGATATAATGGATTTATTTAGTTTGGATAATGGAGCCTATGGAAAGAGTATCTTAAATAATTCAAGTAATAAAGTCTTTTTTGAGTTGGAAGAGGAAAATATAAATTTTTTAGAAAAATTTATAAAATTATCGGAGAAAGAAAAAATAGAGGTCAAATCATTAAATACAGGGGAAAGCTTAATGTTTGCTGGTGACAATCATGTTCTAGTAAAGATTGAAACATCACAATTAGAAGAAGAAATAATAAATTATGGAGGTATAATAAATGAATAATGTTGTGACAGCCTTAGGAAATCCAATTTTAAATAATGAATTAAAAAGGTTTAATGAAATTAATATATTATTGAATGATCTACAGTATAAAGAAGCAATTATTGAATTATTAGAAAAAAAAATAAAAATAAATTATTTAATATTAAGTGAAAGTTTACCAGGAGAAATAAAAATAGAAAAATTAGTTGAAATAATAAAGGCAAAAGAAAAAAAATTAAAAATTATATTAATTAGAGAAAAAAAGTATGAAAAAGAAAATAATAATATAAGTCAAAATGTAGATTATCAATTTTTAAATAATCAAGTAGATATAAAAGATATTATTGAAATAATTCATGATAAAAAGATAATAGAAAAAGAAAAAATAAAAGAAGAAATAAAAATATTTAAAAGATATATATTAAATAAAAATAACAATACAATAAAAAAAATAAAGTCCAATAAATTAAATGAAATTTCTAAGTCAAATAATAATAAAATAATAACAATATTAGGAAGTTCTGGAGTAGGAAAAAGTATATTTACGATTATGTTATCAAAAACCTTAAAAAATAATAAGAATAGAATTTTAATTATTGACTTTGATATTTTAAATAATAATCTCCATACAATCTTTGGAATAAAAAAGTCTTTATATAATAGTAATCAAAACAATATAAATAAAAAATATGATATTAACAATTTTATAATAAAAATTAATAATAATGTTGATTTGATTTCAGGCCTAGATTTGATTTTTTCAGAAAATAAAAAAATAGATTATAAAATAATAATTAGTAAAATTATGAACATGAAAAATAAATATGATTATATAATAATTGACACATCATCTGAATGTTTTTTTGAATATAATAAAAATTTAATTTTAATGAGTGATATATCATTATTTTTAGTGGAAGCAAATCTATTAGAGATAAAAAAATCACGAAGATTATTAGATATATATGAAAAAGAATGGAAAGTATATAGCAAAAAAATAAAAATTATTATTAACAAATATAATAATAATTCAATAAGAGATAAAATTCTATTTAATTTTTTTAATGGACAGGAAATAGTTGGTAAAATAAAAATGAGTAATTATTATAATTATTTAATTAATAAAAATAATAAAATAAAAATAGAAAATAATAATATAAAAAAAGAGTATATAAAATTAAGCGAAAAAATATTAAAAGTTAATTTTAAAGAAAATAATATTAAAAAAATATATAAAAAAATAAAAAATGATATTTTATTAAGAATCTATAATTAATTATAAATTTTTAATAAAATAAATATAAAAGAGGTAAATTAATGAAAGAGATTGAATTAGAAAATAAAAAAATTGAAAATAAGATAATAAATACAGTAGCAAACCAAAATGATAATTTAAATGATATTTTAAAAAATATAATTAATTGGTCAATTGATAAAGGAATAAAATATTTATTCCCAAACTTAATCGGAAATGAAATTATAAAAATAAAAAATAGTATTTTAAAAAGTAATACACAAGAAAAAATAACCAGTGGAATACAGAATATAATTAATATGGAAAATAAAAAATCAAGTATTTCAAACAAAGAAAATAACGATATACAGAAAATTGAAGAAATACTAAATGATCCTAGAACAATAGAAATGTTAACTGAAATTGTAGAAAAAATATTAAATAATATGGATAATGTAAAAATAAAAGATAAAAGTATTGTATTAAAAGATATACATAAAAATTTAAATGAAGATATAACAAAACAAATTAATTCAATAAATAATATAAATAATTATTCTAGAGATTGGTGTAGTTTCTTTAAGGAGAGAGACTTTAATTCAATGAATAAATCATTCAATAAAATAAAAAATGAATTAAAAAATATTGCACCTATTGAAGAAGTTATAATAAAAGTAAAAAAAATTGAAAATTTACATGAATTAGTAAAAGGTAAAGGAGGTGATTTTAATATTACAAAAGAAGAAATGGAATTAGCAAATAAGTTAATTTAATAAATTATAAAAATATTATTAAGTAATAAGTTATAAAATATCTATTAAATATATAAATTTAAATTAATAATTAAAATCATATAAAAACATATTTTAAAGTTCATTTATATAATTATTTTCTAAATAATAGATTTTATTCAAAAAATAAATTATTTCTATAAAATTTTTTTATTCAAATTTATTTAATAATTAATTATGACTTAAATTTTTAATAATATTAACAATAATTATAAAAATAAATTTATTCTATATGTTATAGGATAAATTTATTTTTTATTAATATTCTAAGTAAAAAAGTTTTATTATAGCGAAAATATTAAATCAAAAAATAAATATTATAAAAATTATTAGTAATAGGTAATATAAAACAAAAATATAGGTATAATTCTTGTTGTTAAATGCTAAAAGATTTTTAGAAGAAAAAAACAAAAACACTTGAAAATTGCTTAAAGTTACTTGCATTATTTCGTTGATTTTAGTATAATAACAAAAGATAAATGCTAGAAAAGAGGTAAAAAAATGGAGATACAAGAAGGTAAAATTATTGAAAGAGACATTGAAAGTGAAATGAAAAATTCGTATATTGATTATGCAATGAGCGTTATTGTATCTCGTGCACTTCCAGATGTTCGAGATGGATTAAAGCCAGTGCATAGAAGAATATTATATGCAATGTATGAAGATGGAATTACTTCCGACAAACCATATAGAAAATGTGCTAATACAGTTGGTTCAGTTTTAGGAAGATATCATCCACATGGAGATGCTTCAGTATATGATGCGATGGTTAGAATGGCACAGGAATTTTCATTAAGATATCCATTAATCGATGGACATGGAAATTTTGGTTCAATTGATGGTGATGGAGCGGCTGCAATGAGGTATACAGAGGCAAGAATGGCCAAAATAGCTGAAACCATGTTAACAGATATTGAAAAAAATACAGTTGAATTTATGCCTAATTATGATGATAGATTACAAGAGCCAACAGTACTACCTTCAAAAATTCCAACTTTGCTAATAAATGGTTCATCGGGAATCGCCGTTGGGATGGCAACAAATATACCACCACATAATTTAACAGAAGTTATTAATGGAATTATAAAAATAATTGATGAAGATAACCTAACGGATGAAGAACTAATGGCTGTAATTAAAGGACCTGACTTCCCTACAGGAGGTCTAATTATAGGAAAAGAAGGAATAAAACAAGCCTATACAACAGGAAGAGGCAAAATAACTGTTAGAGCAGAAGCAGAAATAGAAGAGATGAGTGGAAACAAACAAAGAATTGTTGTTTCTTCATTACCATATCAAGTTAATAAAGCAAAATTAATTGAAAATATTGCAGGACTTGCAAGAGATAAGAAAATAGAGGGTATTTCAGATTTAAGAGATGAGTCTGATAGAGAAGAAAAGGTAAGAATTGTAATTGAGTTAAAAAGAGATGCAAATGCACAAATAGTTTTAAATCAATTATATAAATTTACACAAATGCAAGATACATTTGGTGCAATTATGTTAGCTCTTGTAAATGGAGAGCCTAAAATACTAACTCTAAGACAATGTTTGGAATATTATATAGAACACAGAAAAACCGTGATTTTACGTAGAACACAGTTTGAATTAGATAAAGCATTGGCTAGAGCTCATATTTTAGAAGGATTGAAAATTGCATTAGACAATATTGATGAAGTAATAAACATTATAAGATCTTCGTATGATGATGCCAAAGAAAAATTAATGAAAAGATTCGGATTGTCTGATATACAGGCACAAGCAATACTAGATATGAGACTAAAGACTCTTTCAGGTTTACAAAGAGAAAAAATCGAAGAAGAATATAAAGAATTAATGGAACTAATTAAGCATTTAAGGGAAATATTAAATAGTGAAAAATTAGTTTTTGATATAATAAAAGAAGAATTATTACAAATAAAAGAAAAATATGGAGATGAAAGAAAAACAAAAATTGTAGCTGCCGAAGGTGAATTTGATATAGAAGATTTGATAAAAGAGGAAAAAACCGTTGTGGCATTAACACATTTTGGATATATAAAAAGAATGCCAATTGATACTTATAAAAGCCAAAGAAGAGGCGGAAAAGGTATAACGGGAATTTCAACTCGAGAAGATGATTTTGTCAAACAAATTTTTACAGCAAGTACTCACGACACTATACTATTCTTTAGCAATAAGGGAAAATTATATAAGCTAAGAGGCTATGAAATTCCAGAAGCAGGTAGAACAGCAAAGGGAACTGCAATTGTCAATTTGTTAAGATTAGATAATGGAGAAAAAATATCTGCAGTTATTCCTATTCAAAATTTTGATAATGGAAAATATTTATTAATGTGTACTCAAAATGGTATTATAAAGAAAACAAGTATTAATGAATACAATTCAAATAAGAAAACAGGATTACTTGCAATAACACTAAAAGAAGATGACGAATTAATTAATGTTAGATTAACAGATGGTGCAGATAATATTGTTATGGTTACTAAGAAGGGTATGTGTATTACTTTTGACGAAAAAGATGTAAGACCAGTTGGAAGATCAGCACAAGGTGTTATTGGAATAAGATTAGATGAAGATGATAAAGTAGTTGGAATGGAATCTATTTTAAACAATAAAAGTGCAACATTATTAGCAATTACTGAAAATGGATTTGGAAAAAGAACAGAATTAGAAGAATATAGAGTACAAAATAGAGGTGGAAAAGGTGTTATCACATATAAAGTAACTCCAAAGACAGGTGTTATAGTAGGAATAAGAATTGCAGTTGGAGAAGAAGATGTAATGTTAATAACAGATACTGGTACAATCATTAGATTGAAAGTTAATGATATAAGCGTATTAGGAAGAGCTACTCAAGGTGTTACATTAATGAGAACAAATGATGGTAGTAAAGTTGTAAGTATAGAAATAATTGAACCAGAAGAAAATGAAGAATAATATGAAATAAAAACACAAATTAAAAATAAATAGAATACATATTCAGGTTAATGATAGTATTCTATTTATTTTTAGTTATTTTTTTATAAAACGAATATCGTCTCCAAAGAATCTACAAATATTGTAATATCCGACAAATCTGGAAACAATCCTCTCATCATATGAATTAAATAAATTTTGAAGATTTAAATTTGTTGATATTATTGTTTTGGTACATTTATTATTATTATTTAAAAGTCTAGTATTAATAATATTAAAAAATTCTGTAAATTTCATATTATTCATACATTCAGTACCTAAATCATCAATAATTAACAAGTCAACATCAAGTAAATTATTATAAATATTAGAAGAATTTTTTCCAAATCTATAATCTATAATTGTATCAAACATAACCGGTGCAGTTTGGTAAAGTACGGTTTTACCTCTTTTTAGTAGTTCATTAGCGATGCAACTAGATAAAAATGTTTTTCCTAATCCTGTATTTCCAGTAAATAATAAATTCTTTTCATTTTTGTCGTTGAAATTATCTATAAAATTATTACATATCTTTTTTATTATTTCGATATTTTCTCTTGGTGAGATATCTGACTTATATTTTTCTTTATCAACAGCATCAGAATAAAATGTGGATTTGAAGTTTGAAAAATTTTGATCTGATAGATTATAGATATTAGTTTTATTATATTCTAAATCAAATATTTTTTGTTTTAGACAATTACATTTAATTGTTCGATAATTTTCTGTAATGTAACCTGTATCTTTACATAATTCACAATCGTAATGAATTTTTAAATACGATTCATCTTTACCAATAGAATTTAATAGAGATTTTTTTTCTTCCTGTAAGTTTTTAATTGTTTTCTTTAAATCATTTATTAAAGACGGGTTGTTATATTTAAGTATATTTTTGGTTACGGAAATTGATGCTGAACTCAATTCAGAATCAATTTGTTTTAGCCTTGGTATTTGAATATATAATTCATTTTTTCTTGCTTCTAATGCGTTGATTTCATATATTCTTTTTTTTTCGTAGTCATTTAAAATTGTTCTTAAATTTGTATTATTCATGTTTATACACATCCTTAAAAGTTTTTATATATTAACATTATTTGCATATAAATTATTTAAATCATTATAGTTTCTTTGATCGTAATTGTTATATCCAGACTTCTTTTCTAAATCTTTTATTGATTTATTTTTCTGTTTCATTTCATTTAAAAATTTTATAATAGCATCTGTTGAATTAAGCTTTCTATCATGCCAATCTGTTAGTAGCTTGTCTAAATAATCAAAGCTAGGGTTTGCTTTTGAGGTGGTTCTCTTTAACGCAATTTCTATAATGTCCATAGAATAATTATAGTCTAACGTCCATTTTTCAATATAAGCCTCTTCATATTGTGTTAGCTGCCTTGAAATTGCAAGTTTTTTTGAAATGTTCTTTGATATTTTTTTTATTTTTTCTTGTTTCTCATAGTAAATATCTAAATCATTAAAAGTTTTTATATTGTTTTTATACCATGCTTCAGCGACTGTTTGAATATAATTTCTATGTAAAGCAGAGCGATTAAAACAGTATCCAAATAGAGCTATCATTACTTCTTCATCAAAGCCATATTTATTGAACCATAGGTCAATATCACTATACCAAGATGGAGACATAATTCCTTGAAAAAATTGATTGTTAATATTTTCAATAGCCTTTGCTCTATATTGATTTTTTACTGATTTTTCTAATTGTTCAGCAGAAGAAGAAACCTTAAGATTATATAATTTATGAAGCTCAATTTCTTGTAAATCATTAATTATGTATCCTGTGTTTTTCTTTATTATAATATTTTCGTCTTCAAGTTGTTTAACAGAATCTTGTATTATTTTTAGAGGTAGTTCTAATTTTTTTGATAGATCATTTAATTTTATATCTTTTCCATACTTTGATAAAAATAGTAAGTAAAGATATACCTTTATACAATTACCAGACAATTGTGATAAGTATTCTGTAAAGAAAATATCTGGTAATGGAGTGAAAGAAAATAATAGGGATTTGTCATTTTGCTCTAGTTTCATAGAAAAGCCTCCTTTTAACGACATTATTGTCAAATTATATCATTAAAAATCAGTTTTTACAATATGGAAAGAAAAATAGTTAACAAAAGAAAACTAAATATAAATTTATGGTGTTAATTATATAATATTACATTATATGATTTTAGACTATTAGTATTTTTTGAAAATATATATCTTTCTTTTTTTAAAAAAATTTAATATATAGAAAAATACATACACTATATTCTCGTGATAGAAACTTATTGATGATAGTAATAAAAATGGAAAACAAGTAAGAATAAATATATACATTTTTATTGTAAAACTAATATGAAATAAATTTAATATTAAAATAATTATTATACACCAGATGATATTGAAAAAAATTGTTGAATAATCTATTATGCCAAATAGTTTTGTTCGAAATTTGTAATTATGAGGAATTATAAATTTAATAACATCACCTCCAGTCTAAAATAATACTAGTAAAAATTATTTTTTATACTTTAAGGAATAAAAATTAGTTGAAATATTGGTGCTGATTCCACCAATTAAATCTTTTAGATAGGAATTAGACTTTATTATTGCATATAATGAACCAATGTACATTAATTTAGTAAGAATATTAGGAGAAGTAGAATTAATAGAAAACGTGATTAATAATATTATACTTATAAATGATTGAATAATTAATAAAGAAAAGATAGTTCTAAACCATGACTTAAAAAACCATGATGTAGATTTATTAATTAGACTCAATAATGCGAAGGGAGTTATTAGTATAAATATTTTAACTAATACATATCGTAAAGATTGCACAAAAACTAAGTTTAATAATTCTATAGAAATAAAGCTTTTTATTATTCCATCAAGAGAAAAAACGTTAAAATTAGAGTTTGTTATATTAATAGTTGAGTTTAATTTCTTTACTAATTCTGAAAATGAAATATTAATTTTAAATAGTGACTCACCGATTTCTCTAATTGATGAAGAAACGTAAGAGTTAATTGTAATAAATTGTTCGCAAATAAAAAATGAACAATTTATTATTATTGAAAAAAATAGTAATTTAAAGATGAATTGTATAGGTTTTTCTATTTCTATTGATAAAAAATGAGCATATAATAATCTAATAATATAATATATTACAATTCCAACTAATAATGAATTTACAATTAGTAATATTCCACTTTGAGAATTTGTACCAAATATATTTTTAAAAAACATATCTTTTAATATATCTGAATTTATAAATGTTATATCATCTAAAACAGTATAAATGTTATTGTCTATAGAAGAAAATAAATTTTCAAATAAAGAATTCAAGGTTTTTATTATTACTTCCGTTATATTAATTTTTGATGCATTCAAGATATATCACATCCTATCCAACTAGACTTTTAATTGCAGCAAGTATTAAATCTGTTGCTAAAATAAATCCATAAGAATATAAAGAACCTCTTATTAATTTCTTACCAGTTCGTATTCTTTCTTCATCTCCAAAACTAAACTTTTTCATAAATACACCTGTTCCAACAGCAACCGCAGCAGCAGGAGTTGAGAGCTTTAAAATCCAATCTTTAATCTTAATAAATGCACTGTTTAATTTTGTAATAATTTTAGGGTCTGCACAAAATGAATTTGTAGATAGACAAGATAATAGAATTATAATAAATAATAATATAAAAAAAATAAAATAAATTTTTTTCTTCAAAAAATCACTACCTTTCTTCTGAAATAAAATATGGGATTAAAGTTATTTTTTGGGGAGTAATAATTTGTTCACCGTTAGATAAGAAAGATAAACAAGAAAATGTTTCTAATTTTTGAGTAAAAAAACTCGTGTCATAAATAAATTCAAATTGAGAATATTTATTTATACTTTCTGATATATTAGAAAGTTTGGAGTTAAGTGTATTTGTAAAAAAATTATAATGTGTTTCTTTTGCACTCTCAGATATCGTTGTTGATGTTTTTAATTTTTCTTCTTTACCAATTTGTTTTTGGGCATTTTCTATTGTAAAATAATCATCAGTTCTGAACCAAAGTTTATTTACTAAATTTTGTACAAGAACTTTGAAAGTTTTTTCATCTTTTAATGTATTAAGCAATGAACTATAGCTTTGTGTTGCTAAAATATTAATACATTTTGCTTCTCTACACTGTGCAAAAAAATCTGCATCATTACTTGTAACATATTCATGATATTCATCAGAAATAAATGCTACTTTACGTATAGACTCTTGGTGTGATAATCTAGACAATACTTCTGTTTGAAAATCAAATTTTAAATATGCTGCTATTAGTTTTGAAATATTTTTGTATTCTGCAATATTCATATTTAAAACTACAATTTTTCCAGACGTAATTAAATCTTTAAAACCATAAAAGTTTTCTTCATTTTTACTTGGATTAAAGGTTTTATATATTTCGTAATCAGATAAAAAACAATTCGTTATTCTTGTAACTTCCGATTTTAAAATTGACAATGTTCTAGGATCCAGTTGCAAATATTCATTTTCGAAAAAGTTTAATGCAGATGATAGATTGTACATATCTTCTTGAGTTAGCTGTTGAGTTAAAAACAAATTTCTAAGAATTTCAATTTTTTTTGTATAATAATTTGGATTATTAACTAAATTATGAATTTCTTCAAAAGTTACATAATTATCGTTATATAATCTACATAATTTAATACATTCTGTTAAAACCTGTTCTACCTTATCTAACCAATAAGATTCAGAATTATTTGGTGAAAATAATAGCAATATATTTTTTAATCTATTAGCTAGGACAGATGATTTTAGGTTTGGTTTGTTTAGTGGGTTATATTTATACTTTCCTCCAGGTTCAATTATAATTAGGTCATCTAATCTATTATTTTTTTTAGCATAATATGATACTTGTGAATGAAAGTTTCCCTTAACATCTAATATTAGCATACCAATTTTTTCTGTGATTATAGTTGATTTATATTCAATAAGTTGTTTGGTAAAGGGGAACATAGCACAACTCGTTTTACCACTACCAATTGTTCCTGTAATCAATATATTTTGATATAAAGATTTTTCACATAAGTAAATCGGCGAATTCTCTTTGTTGTATCCAATTAATAAATTTAAATCAGAATTAATTATTGAGTTAGTTACCTTTTTATTTTTTTTTCCATTTGCTGCTTTGTTTAATTTGATTGAGTAAATTGAATTGGATATTATAATAGATGAGAGAATGTAAAATATAAAAAATAACAATTTAATAAGCTTCCAAAGATATGATTTTTCTATGCATATGTCAAAAGGATGAATTGCATAATAAAAAATCAAATGTTTAGTCGTGTAAATAGGAAAAAATAATAGTATACCTAAAAATAATAAAAAAGATGAGAATAAAGAGATAAAATAAATTCGTTTTTTCATTTCAATCTGAGAACTTGTTTTTTATTTGTAATTTAGAACCTTGTTTATTATGGAAAATATGTAATTCAAAGAATGTATAAATTGAATAAAGAATAATAAAAAAATTGATAAAAAAAGTTATTAAAAATAAATTAAATAGAATTTGAATTTAAATCACTCCCTTCGAATATAAAGATATTACAATAATTTTTTTTATTTGTCTATACTTTTTTTAAAAATAATGTAATTTTTAAACTAAATAATATAATAAAGTTGCACATAAGGAGAAAAATTGGTATAATAAAGAACAAGTTGGACATACTTTTTTTATTGTTCAATATTATACAAGGAGGAAAAAAATGATTAATAAAGATACTAAAATAGGTGAGATAATGGAAACTGCACCAGAAAAGGCAGAAATTTTATTACAAGCAGGAATGCATTGTTTAGGATGTCCTGCATCACAAGAAGAAACTATTGAAGAGGCATGTCAAGTGCACGGAATTGACGTAGAAGAACTAGTGAAAAAATTAAATGAAGAATAATATAATATTATTATAGAATATGAGAGTAGTTAAAGTTTTTAATTGCTCTTTTTTAGTTTTATAATATCAAAAAATAAAATGATAGATATGTATAATACATCTAAATTAGATGATTTAATGGAAAAAGTTAAAAAATAAAAAAAGAACTACAAAATATTTATGTATTTGGTAGTTCTTAGAGTAAAATTATTAGATATATCTTAAAATCCAGAAGAGTTTAAACTATATATAGATATACCCATTGCCATAAATATTGCAAACACGATAACAGATAAAATAATACAAATTAATATCCAGCAAAAAAAAGATCTAGCATAGTTTCTTCTATTAATATTACTAGAGTCAAGCGCAAATACCACTAAAAATATAAATCCGATTATTGGTATACTAAATAATAAATTATAACCAACATATCCCCATGCTGAAAGTGGTTTATACTCATTTGGAATGTTTTGATTTGTATCGTACATAGAAATCACCCCTTACTTGGAAAATATTTTACCATACATTAATATGCAATTACAATAAAAAAATAGAAATTAAAAGTAAAATATATCGAATTATAAGGAAAAAACATTGGAAAATAAAAAAATCATAAAATAAATATTAAAATTTTATAAAAACTATTGACAAACTGAATATAATGATTTAAAATATAAAACATGTTGACCGACATGAATTCGGTTGGTAAATACTTGGGTCATTAGCTCAGGTGGTAGAGCACTTGACTTTTAATCAAGTTGTCCGCGGTTCGAGTCCGCGATGGCTCACCAGACTAGGATTTAAGAAAAACTTAAATCCTAGTAATATTTAAATTTATGGCCCGTTGGTCAAGCGGTTAAGACATCGCCCTTTCACGGCGGAGACATGGGTTCGATTCCCGTACGGGTCACCATTTTGCCACTTTAGCTCAGTTGGCCAGAGCACCGCACTTGTAATGCGGGGGTCCTCAGTTCGAATCTGAGAAGTGGCTCCATAAAGTCAGTAATTTTGAGAAGATCTTAATTATTGGCTTTTATTTTTATCATAAATAAAAAGATAAACTATAAAAAGGAGGATATGTTAGAAGATTAAAACTAACATAATTAAAAAAATGAGTGAAAATGTTGTTTTAGTTACCGGAGGGTCAAAGGGAATAGGTGAATCAATTGTTAGAAACTTGGCGATGACTGGACACAAGGTAGTGTTAAATTATAATAAATCTGAAAAAGAAGCGTTATTAATAAAGCAAGAATTATTACAAAGGGAAAAGATTATAGATGTATTTAAAGCAGATGTTACTAAAAGAGGGGAAGTTAAAAAATTAATACAGTTTTGTATTAACAAATATCATAAAATAGATGTATTAGTAAATAATGCGGGAATTAGTCAGTTTAAATTATTTCAGGATATTACTGATGAAGATTGGAACAGAATGATAAACACAAATTTAACTTCTAGTTATTATACTATTCAAGAAGTTTTGCCAAACATGATAAAAGAAAAGAAAGGGTGCATTATAAATATATCTTCAATATGGGGGTCGGTTGGGGCTGCTTGTGAAGTACACTACTCAGTTTCTAAAGCAGGATTAGATGCAATGACCAAAGCATTAGCTAAAGAATTAGGTCCATCAGGTATCAGGGTAAACAGTATTGCACCCGGAATAATAAATACATCTATGAATAATAGACTTAATGATGAAGATATAAAGGAAATTATTCAACAAATCCCGTTGGAAAAGATAGGAGATGTGATAGATATAGCTAGATGTGTAGAATGGTTAATTGAGGATGAATATACTACCGGTCAAATTATAGGTATTAACGGAGGTTGGTGCATAAAATAATAAAAAATAAACATTATATTTATATAATGTTTATTTTTTATTATTTATTACTGTTGTGAATTTATTTTCTTTCTATAATTTCCAGATATAATTTTAGGGAAAAATTTTACGATTTTATATACAGCAATTTTAACTTTTTTACTCCAAATATATGTCTTTCTTAATTTTCGAACATGGTCTTTTTGTAATCTACGTTCATCTCGAACTGCAAGAGAAAGTTCAGGTTTATCGATGATAAAAGAGTAGTTTTCATTATTGTTATTATCCCACTTATTAGCGGAATTTCTAAAACAAAAGTTAAACAAATTACTTTCGGGTAAATCGATTTCTGCTTGAAAACCCAATTCTGTTTTATTCATTTTTACATCATTTAAATTATCCCAGTTAGTTCCAAATCCATAATGAATATAAACATCTTCTGAATTATCTTGAAAAAGTTCTCCAGTATAAGAAATTTTTACTGTTGAATTTTGGACTAATTTATCTGTATTAAAAAATACATTTTTAACAAGTTCCATAATAATCTTCTCCTTATATCTTATCTTTAGCTTTATTAAAGTGTATTATATTATTAAATTTTATCTAATTCAAGTATTATTTGAAATATTTTTATAATTTTTGTATTTTTATAAAAAAATATATAATTAAATATACTTTTTTAGATTAATTCGATTTAAAATTACAATATTATTAATTAAAGAATTATTCTGAAGTACCGACAATCTTACCTATAATAATAAAATTATCATCTTCTGAAATAATTACATCATCAATTTTTTCATTTTCCGCACGTAGAACTAGATGTTTCTTTCTAATGAGAAAGCGTCTTATAATTATTTTGTTATTATATTCAAATATTCCAATGTCTTTGTGGTCTAATGGTAAATTAAATGCAACGAAGACATATGAGTTAAGTTTTAGCACAGGTTCCATTGATTTGTCAGATACTTTTATTGCGACTGTTGCATTTGAGACATTAGTAGGACATTCTATTAAAGATGGTACTAACTCAAATGCAGGAATTTTATTATAAGATATGTGATCAATTACATTATATTTAATTTGTTCATCATTTAAAGAAATATCATATGTATATAGAACTTGCTGATATGGAGTATCCAATGATTTGCATATTTTTTTTATTGTTTGTATACTTGGATTTCTTTCTCCTTTTTCAATATGTGTCATATACCCCATATCAATACCTGCTTTTTTACATATTTCCATTTTAGTTATTTTTTTATCTTTTCTTATTTTTGATAATAATTTTACAATCATATTAATTCTCCTTTTTAAAATTATATAAGAAAAACTTGTAATTGTCCAGAGCAAAGGGGAAGTGTAAAAAGTAATCATAAGATGTTATTATTAGTGTTATAGAAAGAAAAATTAAAAAAAATAGTAATTATATGTTATTTCAGTAGTATAAAAATATATAACCTAAATTTGTAAAAAAAGAATAAAATTGAATAATCATTAATAAAAATGTTATTGTAAAAATAAAATTATTGTGCTATCATTTTAATAACAAAAAATAGAGGGAGAGTAAAATGAAGGAGAATCAAGTTTTAGAAAAAAGCGAGGAAATAAAAGAACAAGAAGTAGCAAAAAATGAAAATTTAAACGAAAACTATAATGTTAAGAAAAAAAAGATTAACATTGGTGTAGGTATACTTATTTGCGTTTTTGCAATAATACTTATCACTTTTTTATGGATTTCAATAAAAAATAATTTAAATAAAAATATTATAAAGGGTATAAAAGTAGATAATGTTGATTTATCTAATATGTCTTTAGAAGAGGGACGAGATAAATTAAATAATTATATTAATACAAGATTAAACAATAATATTAAATTTAATTATGAAGAATATAATGTAGAAGTAAATCCATTAGATATAGGAATTACATATAATGTTGAAGAAGCAATTAATGAAGCTTATAATGTTGGAAGAAATGAAAATATATTTTGTAATAATTTTAATGTTATAAAAACTAATATAAAGGGTAAAAAAATAGATTTAAAGACGACAATTAATGAAGAAAAATTTAATAGCTTTATTAAAGAAATTAATGGAAATCTATCTAATGGTGTGCAACAGCCAAGTTATTATATAGAAAAGAATGATTTAATTATAACAGCAGGAAAAGAAGGAATTTCGGTAAATGAAGAGGAATTTAAAAAAATAATCTTAGAAAAAATAAATACGGAAGTAAATAATGAAGAAAAAGTTACAATTCCTGTAAAAATAATTAAACCTAATGATATTGATATAGATAATATTTATAAAGAAGTACATAAAGAAGCACAAGATGCTTATATAACAAAAGATCCTTTCGAAATTCATCCACATGTAGAGGGGGTAGAATTTTCAATTAGTATTGATGAAGTAAAAACAATGTTACAAGAAAAGCAGGAAAAGTATACTATTCCACTAAAAATAACGAAGCCAAAGGTGACAACAGATAGTCTAGGAGATGAAGCATTTCCTAATAGGCTTGCTACATATTCCACAAAATATTCTACGGCTGATGTAAATAGAACAACTAACATAAAGATATCTGTAAACAAGATAAATGGTGTAGTTTTATTACCTGGTGAAGAATTTTCTTATAATAAAGTTTTAGGGCCAAGAACACCTCAAGCAGGTTATAAACTTGGAGCTGCATATATTGGTGGAAAAGTTGTTAGTGATTATGGTGGTGGGGTTTGCCAAACTTCTTCAACATTATATAATGCAGTATTACTTTCTAATTTAGAAATTACAAGTAGAACTAGCCATTATTTTGCTGCGGCATATGTTCCAGTTAGTAGAGATGCTACTGTATATTGGCCAAGTTTGGACTTTAAATTTAAAAATAACAGAAAGTATCCAATAAAAATAAAAGCATATACAAGTAATGGTGTAATAAAGGTTGAAATATTTGGCACTGCCGAAGGATCAGATTACGAAGTTGAATTGCAATCATATGTAACAAGTTATATTCCATATAATACAGAATATAAAGATGATAATACTCTTCCTGAGGGGAAAGAGGTTGTTGAACAAGCAGGAACAAATGGAATCAGAAGTGAGGCATATAAAATCTTAAAAAAGGATGGAAAAGTGATTTCAAAAACATTACTTTCTAGGGATACATATAGTACAAAGGCAAGAATTATAAGAAGAGGTACTAAGAAAACTGAGCAAAAACAACAAAGTAAAAACAGCAATATTCAGCAAAATGATGAGCAAGAAAAGAAAGTTCAAGAGGATTATACTAAAAATGTTGAACAAGAGAAAAAAACACAGAATGACACCAGTAATTCAAATACTAATAATCAATCTACGGTAAAAGAAAATAATGCAAAAAACAATGAAAAAAATTCAAATTAATATATTATAACAGTTTAATGAATGATTAATAGTTATTTAAGAATATATCACTCAAAGTATATAAGTGAAGAATATGCTTTGAGTGATGATTTATTTATATAATAATTAATATTTTTATATGATAGTAAAAATAAATATAAACTATTGACATTATAAAAAAGTGGTAATATAATATATAGGTAAATTTAAAAAAATATGCACCATTAGCTTAGTTGGTAAAGCAGCTGACTCTTAATCAGAAGACCCTCGGTTCGAGTCCGAGATGGTGCACCATAAATAATTTATGCTGAACTGTTTGAAAGCTTACATTTAACTTGAATCTAAGATTAAAAAATGATGTATATAAGGATTTTAGTGCAACTCTTAGGAGTTGTATTTTTTAATAATATTAGTCTTAAACAATAAGTTTTTTAAGAAGATATTAACATTTTACAGAAAAAAAAGTAAGTGGAATTTAATAAAATCACTTACTTTTTTTTCTTATTTTATTCTACGACAGGTGGGATAAAATTTTCAATAGCATTTCTAAGTTTAGGATGATGAATTACAAAGTGAATAGAAGGACTATTTGCCTTTGAAACCATAACCCAATTTTTTTCACAAATTAAAATTTGTATATTTTTAAATGTATGTTTATTATCTGTATTCAATTTATAATTTGGCATATCTTTTGCATATTTTTTTGTTAACTTTAAATGTTCCAGATATTCTTCGTAATTATAGTAAATTTTATTTTCGTAGAAAATATCTGAAAGACATAGAGTGGGAGATATATTGTTAAAATCCTCTTTAGATATTTTTTGTATTTCATCTTCAAAGACATTATCTTCTAATATGGTTTCAATTATTTGTTTTTGTTCTTTCATAGCTGATTGTATGTTACTAACATCTTTAGCTGCAACGTCATTATGTTTTAAAATTTTTAAAAGCAATTCATCAGATATAGTATGGATAGGCAATGCTGATAGAATTCTTCTACGAGTTCCTTTTAATTTTGCACTTGAAGACATAAATGCAGCAAAGGCATTTTTAGATTCTACTTTATAAATTTCCATAAGAGGAGTTGCCTTATTAAGTAAACATTCTGCTTTTGTTTTAAAATAAGCAACATCAGTCTTTGAAGTTATTAATCTGTAACTTCCTTTATCGTGATATCCATTTATACATTCTCCTGTAAGAGCGGCGCTCTCAGAAACATAATTAAAATGGCAATAAATTGAATTTGGAGTTCCTTTTAGAAAATATGGAGAGACTTGGCCAGTCATATAAATAGGAATCCAACTCTCTAAGCCTAACATCATTTCATTAAAAGGTCTATCAAGATTATGAATTATATTTAAGTGAAGTCCTTTTTTTAGCATCATTGCAATAGCAAACATCCACTTTTTGCCAAATTCGACATCTTCTGCCATATCTTCCATAGGCATATCACTACACATAAAAACAGATTCAGCAGATTTAGAAAGTACAGTTGCTTTGAAAAAATCAAGTTCGCCCTTTTTCATCTCATCTATACCATAATAAGTCTTTGAAGATGGTTTGTAAAAAGGAATAAAAGGAACTTTCATTTCATCAAAATGTATAGTCTTTATGTATTCGTTTAAATTAAATGTATCTAAATTATTTAAAAAATCATTAATATGATTATGACGTGGAGTAGAATTTGTTGAAATCCACTTTGTCAATTCTAAATAATAATTAGATTTTTCTTTTAAGTCTTTCAATGTGCAATTAATAAGTATAGATATAGCCTTTTTATCATCTTCTGCCTTGTATTTTGTTACAACATAATTACATACCCCTTCAATAAAGCTTTTAGGCTTAGAGGGAGTTCTACTACCATTTCGTATTTTAGAAACAAAAGAAGCATCGTAACTAATAAAACGAGATAAATCAGCAATATTGATATTTAATGTAGAAACGAGTTCATTAAAATTTTTACTTAATTGTTCAAAGTCAATAACAATATCTTTTAATGTATTTGCTAAATCATTATAAATATTTTCTTTTGATATATTTATTTTTCGATTAATACTAATTGTATATAATCCATTGACTAAACCTTCAAATTGTTTGCTTTTTATATTGGGAGTCCTTTCACCATTACGATAGCGACTGATAACAGCAGAAGATAAACTAGATGCAGTTGCTAATTCTTGAGAAGAACATTCAAATTGTTTTATATATTTATTTAATTGTTCTGAAAAAGTCATAAAAGACCTCCTATCTAACATTTTTTTGTATTATAGCATATCATAAAAACATTAAAAAAACAATTACTAAAATTACACAAAAAGTTAAATAAAAAATATAAGATATAAAATGTTGTATGATAAAATTAAAGTATAGAAATTAAGAAAAAAATATTATTAATTTTATTTATATTTTTGGTTAGTTATATAAGTATTACGTTTTAAAAGAAAAATTTCATAAAAAAAGCCACAAAGATAAGGTCTTTGTAGCTAGGATAATTTGTGCTTATTAAATGTATACATATTGTTCTATAGGACGATATGTTCCAAAAGGACCATAATTGATTATTCCTTTAGAAGAGTTGTCTTTAATAGAAACAACAAGATTTATACATGTATCAGCACCGGTGCTAGAATCAGTATTGAAAGTATATTCCTTTGCGATATTACCATCAAAAAGGATGATACCATACTGTTTACTGGATAACAATCGTATAATTGCTGCTTTCTTTTCTTTGTTTAAAAGCATTAAGCATTTTAAATTGTTAATGTAGATTGATTTTGACCGTAATATTTTAAAATTAGGGTCAAGTTGATGTAATGTTTTTTTGTGCTTTTTGTACTTTTTGTAATTCATAGCATATCCTCCAAAATATTAATTATAAATATGTTAACATGGTTTTTGATTTTATACAAGGCATTACAAGAAAAAATTAAAATTAGTGCATAAATGAAAAGATAAACTTTAAACATAACTTGACAAATCAATTTTAAAATAACTATAATATAAATAAGATAATTATATGTAATCTTTAACAAAATTAAGGAGAAAGCACATATGGAAAAAGAAGAATTTTTGAAAAAATACAGATATACAGAAAAGCAAAATGTTCCTGCAGGAAACAATACTCACAAAAGGGGACAAGCAAGAAGTAAAAGTGGTCAAGGAGTAAAAAAATATTATACAAAAAGAGGAACTTTATATAAGATAAAGGGTAGCATGAAAATTATTGGTGACGAATTAAAAGAAAAGTGGAAAAAAGTTACCATAATAGGAGTTGCAGGTTTAATGACATTAAATATAATAAATGGAGTAAATAAGAGTATACAATATAGAAGACAGCATGATACGATTGGAATTAGTGATGCATTAAAATCTGGTGACACAATTGAAAGCTTAGGAGTTGCTAATAAAGATTATGATGAATTTATTTTATTGAGAAATTTACAAGGAAATACAAATCAATTTATAGATATGAATAATACTGAATTAATTAATTTATCACATAGAATAGTTACTTTACAATACAACATACTTGATGAAAAACTTGCTAAGCTTTTTGATACAAAAGTGTATAATATAAGATTACGTGAAGGTCATATGTTCGGAGGGGATTATATAGATACTTCGATTATAGTTGATGATAATCTGAATAGTAAATTTTATTATAGAGAGTCTACAAATTTTTTAAATAAAAACGTAATTAGTGATAATATTGCTGATTATATAGAGCAAATCAGTGATATGAAAAGAATAAATGCACAAGTGAACAAGGAAAGCTTTAATAGAGAAAAGGTAATAAATTCTTATATACATGCATTAGACGAAATAGATAAAATGTCTGCTACAAAGCTTTATTTAGACGATAAACGGAAATATTAGAGATAAAACTATAACTAAAAGTGAGTACAGACAAAATCAATCAGTAAATGAAATTTTAAATAATTTTGAAAGATAAAATAACGAGATTATGATAATTAAAAATAGAGAATATAATAAATTATGTAGTATATTCTCTGTTTTTTACTATAAATAAAATAATAACAAAGTAAAGGGAGGAGTCTATATGATAAAAAAATATTATACAGATATGCAAACAAATAAAACTGAGCAGATAGATGAATATAAAAAAGGATGCTGGATTAATGTGGTTTCTCCAAAAGAAGAAGAAATAGTAGAATTATGTGAAAATCTTAACATAAAAGAAGATTTTATACGTTATTCTTTAGACTATGAAGAAAAGGCCAGAATAGATATTGATGATGATGAAACTATTTTGTTTATTGTTGATATTCCAATCTTGGAAAGAGAAAATGATATAGAAGTATATACGACCATGCCGATTGGAATGATTGTTGTTAGAGATGATTATTTTATTACAGTATCATTAAAAGAAAATGAGATTATACATGATATAGAAAGAAATATTGTAAAACATATAATTACTTACAAAAAGAGTAGATTGATTTTTCAAATATTGTTACACAACTCAGCAGAATTTTTAAAATTATTAAAACAAATTAATAAAGAAACAGAAATTGCTGAATATGTTTTGAAAAATTCTATGAAGAATAAAGAATTATTAAAGCTACTAAGTTTAGAAAAAAGTTTAGTATATTTTACGACATCATTAAAGTCAAATGAAGTTGTTATGGAAAAAACATTAAGAGGAAAGATTATAAAATTATATGATGAAGATGAAGATATTCTAGAAGATGCTATTATTGAAAATAAACAAGCAATAGAAATGGCTAAAATTTATAGTGATATTTTAAATGGAACTATGGATGCATATGCTTCAATTATATCCAATAATCTAAATGGAGTAATGAAATTTTTAACTTCAATTACAATTGTATTATCAATTCCAACTATGATAGCGAGTTTCTGGGGAATGAATGTAAGAGTCCCTATGCAAGAGAATCCTTGGGGATTTGTAATAATTATGACTGTATCTGTTTTACTAGGAATACTTGCAATGTTATGGTTAAAAAAGAGAAACATGTTAGATTAAATGAATAAAATTTACATAAATTTCATATACTATAACCAACGAGGTGATAAAAATGAAAATAATAGATAAAATTGCATTAGTCCTTATTATAATAGGAGCAATAAATTGGGGACTAATAGGAATTTTTAAATTTAATTTAGTAGATACGATTTTTGGTACAATGTCAGTAATTTCAAGAATAATATATACTCTAGTTGGAATATCAGGTATATGGGGAATAAAATTATTGTTTTATGATGATTAATAATACTACATTAAGAGAGGCAATGCCTCTCTTTTATGATGGAAAAAATGAATATGATGTATACAGGATAAAATATGTAATGAAATAATGTAAAAAAGTGCAGGTACCTATTATTGGAAGGAAAAAGCTTAAAAAGTATTTGAAAAATAAGTAATTATACTGTATAATAGTACAGAAAATCATACTATTTAGGAGGAATTAAAATGCTAAATGCAGTAGGAGTTACAATTCGTTTTGGAAAAAGGACTTTGTTCGAAGATGTAAATATTAAATTTAACAAAGGATGTTGCTATGGAATTATAGGTGCTAATGGTGCCGGAAAATCTACTTTTTTAAAAGTACTATCTGGAGAAATAGAACCTAGCAAGGGAGAAGTTACTTTAGATAAAGGAGAGAGATTATCAGTTTTAAAGCAAGACCATTTTGCTTTCGAAGACTACAGTGTAATAGATACAGTAATTAAGGGGAATGAGGAACTGTATAAAATTATGAAAGAGAAAGATGAAATATATAGTAAACCTGATTTTTCAGAAGAAGATGGAATGAAAGCTGCAAAATTAGAAGAGAGATTTGCAGAACTTGATGGCTGGAATGCAGAAACAGATGCCGCAATGCTATTAAACGATTTAGGAATAACTCAAGATAAACATACTAAACAAATGAGTGAATTAGAGGCAAAAGAGAAGGTTAAAGTATTACTTGCTCAAAGTTTATTTGGAAACCCAGATATTTTACTATTGGATGAGCCAACAAATGATTTGGACTTAAAGAGTATAGCATGGCTTGAAGAATTTTTAATTAATTTTGAAAATACTGTAATTGTTGTCTCACATGATAGATATTTTTTAAATAAGGTTTGTACACATATTGCAGATGTGGATTTTGGAAAAATTAAAGTTTACCCTGGAAACTACGACTTTTGGTATGAATCAAGTCAATTAGTCTTAAAACAAATGAGAGAAGCTAATAAGAAAAAGGAAGAGAAAATAAAAGAGCTTCAAGCATTTATTGCTAGATTTAGTGCTAATGCTTCAAAATCTAAACAAGCTACATCAAGAAAGAAATCACTTGAAAAAATTGAACTTGATGAAATCAAACCTTCAAATAGAAAATACCCATATGTAGACTTTAAACCAGATAGAGAACCTGGAAAAGAGATATTGCAGGTAAAAAATATTTCAAAGACAATCAACGGAGAAAAAATACTAGATAATATATCTTTTACAGTAAAACAAAATGATAAGATTGCTTTTTTAGCAGATAATGAAAATGCAAAGACAGTATTGTTCCAAATTATTGCAGGAGAACTAGAACCTGATTCTGGTGAGTTGATTTGGGGAACGACAATTACAAACAACTATTTCCCAAAAGATAATAATTATTTGTTTGAATCAGATTTGAGCATTACAGATTGGTTAAGGGGATATTCTAAAGATCCTGATGAAACTTATGTTAGAAGCTTTTTAGGAAGAATGTTATTTTCAGGAGAAGAAGCATTAAAGAAGGTAAATGTACTATCTGGTGGAGAAAAAGTAAGATGTGTACTTTCTAAAATGATGCTTTCAGGTGCAAACTTTTTGATTTTTGATGAACCAACAAATCATTTAGATATGGAAAGTATTACTTCACTAAACGACGGTATGCAAAAGTTTAAAGGAAATATTCTTTTTACTTCACACGATCACCAATTAACACAAACTGTTGCCAATAGAATCATTGACATAAAAGAAGATAAGATAATAGATAGAGAAGTTACATATAATGAATATTTAGGGATAGAATAGTTTATTGCATAGCAATTTAAGATTATTACATAGGAAAGAGGAAATGTTTGATGGAAAAGATTATAAATATAATAGCAGATGAGCTAAAGGTAAGAGCTTCACAAGTAGATGCAACAATCAAATTAATTGATGAAGGAAATACAATACCTTTTATTGCTCGTTATAGAAAAGAAGTTACTGGGGGATTAAGTGATGAGCAGCTTAGAATTTTAGGGGAGAGATTAAATTACTTAAGAAATTTAGAAAATAGAAAAGAAGAAGTAAAAAATTCAATTGAAGAACAAGGAAAGCTTACAGATGAAATTGTAAAGGCTCTAGGAGAAGCCAAAATACTTGCAGAGGTTGAAGATATTTATAGACCATATAAACAGAAAAAAAGAACAAGAGCTACAATTGCAAAGGAAAAAGGATTAGAACCACTTGCTCAAGTTATTATAGAGCAAAATGAAAATGAAGATATATATGATATTGCAACAAAATATATAGATATAGACAAAGAAATAAACACAGCAGAAGAAGCAATTAAGGGAGCAATGGATATTATCGCAGAAAATATATCAGATAATCCAAACTACCGTAAGGAAATTAAAAGAATTTGTTATAGGGATGGATTAATTGTAACTAAAGCAGCAAAAAACGAAAAATCAAGTTATGAAATGTATTATGATTTTTCTGAGAAAGTAAATAGAATTCCAAGTCATAGAATCTTAGCAATTAATCGTGGAGAGAAAGAAGAATTTTTAAAGGTAAAAATAGAAAAACCAGAAGATGTAATTTTAAATTTTATACAAGAAGACATTATAAAAGATAATAATCAACAAGTAGCAAATATTTTAATTGAAACAATATTAGATAGTTTTAAAAGGCTAATTGAGCCATCTATAGACAGAGAAATTCGTTCAGATTTAACTGAGAAAGCAGAAGAAAAAGCAATTAAAGTTTTTGGACAAAATGCAAAGCAATTATTATTAGGAGCTCCTATTAAAAATTTAACTGTTATTGGATTTGATCCAGCATATAGAACAGGTTGCAAAATTGCAGTAATTGATGAAACAGGTAAATTACTTGCAACTACAACAGTTTATCCAACAGAACCACAAAATGATGTTGATGGTGCGAAAAGAGAATTATTGAAATTAATTAATAAATATAATGTAAATATGATTGCAATAGGAAACGGAACTGCATCACGTGAATCAGAAATGTTTGTATCTGATTTAATAAAAGATGTAAAACATGAAATTCATTATGCAATTGTTAGTGAAGCAGGAGCATCAGTATATTCTGCCTCAAAACTTGCAACAGAGGAGTATCCAGATATTAATGTTTCTTTAAGAGGAGCAATTTCAATTGCAAGAAGACTTCAAGATCCTTTAGCTGAGCTTGTTAAGATTGAACCTAAAGCAATTGGGGTTGGACAATATCAACACGATGTCAACCAAAAAAAGTTAACAGAGAGTCTAACTGGAGTTGTAGAAGACGCAGTAAATAAAGTTGGGGTAGATGTTAATACTGCAACGCCTTCATTGTTATCATATGTTGCTGGAATCAACAAAACGATTGCAAATAATATTGTTAAATATAGAGATGAAAATGGAAAGTTAAAAGAAAGAAAAGAGTTATTAAAGGTTCCAAAGTTAGGAAAAGTTGCATTTGAACAATGTGCTGGATTTATTCGTATATTTGATGGAAACAATCCGCTTGAGATAACAGCGGTACATCCAGAGAGTTATGCTCAAACGGAAAAATTATTAAAAAATATTGGATATAGTAAAGATGATTTGTTAAATAAAGATAGTTTAAAGGAAATTAGGCAAAAATTAAGTAATATCTCAACAAATGAGCTAGCAAAAGAGTTAGAAATTGGAGAAATGACTTTAAAAGACATCATTGAAGAGCTTTCAAAACCGGGAAGGGATCCTAGGGAAGAAATGCCAAAACCAATATTACGCAACGATGTATTAAAATTTGAAGACTTAAAAGAAGGGATGATATTAACAGGTACTGTTAGAAATGTAATTGATTTTGGAGCATTTGTGGATATTGGAGTTAAGCATGACGGATTAGTACATATATCAGAACTTAGTGACAAATTTGTTAAAAATCCATCAGAAATTGTTTCAATAGGTGATATTGTAAAAGTTAAAGTAATTAAAATTGATACAGAAAAACAAAAAGTTAGTTTAAGTATGAAAATTTAGATATTAAAATGACCCATATAAGTTAAGCTTGCCACATTTTGTGGAAGGTGAAGCTAGGGTCATTTTTTATTTGGTAATATAGATAAAAGAGAAAAAGTAATGTAAAAATTATATATAAATGTTTAATTTATATATTTATGGTAAAAATATAAGTAAACTAAAAAGGAGAATATAAATGTATCGAAAGAAAAAAAATAAAAAGAGAGTTTTGCAATTTGTTATTATTGCAATTATTCTTATCATTATGTTTACTTTATATAATGTTTACAGTAATATTGACATTAATACATATCAAAAAGGATATGAAAATAATATATCAAAAGTATCAAGAACTATTGAAGAGGAAAAAAGTGATAATAAACAAATTACAGACTTATTAGAAGAAAGTATTAATTGCGTTGTTGGAATCTCTAGAATTAAAGATACAGGTAATACTATTTTCTTAAATGATGGTGTTAATAAATTGGGATTAGGTAGTGGAATTATTGTTACAGAGGATGGTTATATTCTTACAAATGAGCATGTATCTGGATCAAAATATGGAAAATGTTATGTAACATTTGAAAGTGGGAATGTATTTAATGGGGATGTTGTATGGTCAGATAGTGATTTAGATTTGTCAATTATTAAAATAAATGCAAAAGGACTTAAACCTGCAAATCTAGGAAATTCGGATTCAGTAAAAATCGGAGAAAAGGTATATGCAATTGGAAATCCAATAGGTTTTGAGTTTCAAAAAACTGTTACTGCTGGGATTATTAGTGCTTTAAATAGAACAATAAAATTTGAAGAAAATAATAAATTAATTTATATGAGTAATTTAATACAAACGGATGCGACAATTAATCCAGGAAATAGCGGAGGACCATTAATTAATTTAGATGGAAATGTTATAGGGATAAACAGTGTAAAGATTACTTCAGCTGAGGGAATAGGGTTTGCAATTCCAATTAATATGGTAAAACCAATTATTGAAAAATTTCAGAATGAACGGAAAATTTGAAGAAGCAAGTATAGGAATATTTGCATATGACAAAAATATTATTCCATATTTAAATAATGGAATTAAATTTGATAGTGGAATATATGTTGCAAGCATTTCTTCCGATTCACCTGCCAAATATGCTAAATTACAAGAAGGAGATATTATTACAAAAATAGATGGAAATAAATTAAATAAAATGGCAGATTTGAGGGAGTATATTTATAAAAAAAATCCTGGAGATGAAGTTACTCTTACAGTTTTAAGAGATAAAATTCAAATAGATCTAAAAATTAAATTAATAAAAAAATAGAAAGGAGCTAATTTATGAAATCGTACTGGATTGAAAGTACAAAAAATGAAAAAAGAAATTATCCAAGATTTAAAGAAAGTTTAAGTACAGAGGTTTGTATTATAGGCGGAGGAATTACTGGAATTACAACAGCCTATTATTTAGCAAAAGAGGGAAGGAAGGTTATTTTACTTGAAAAAGATGAGATATGTAGTAAAACAAGTGGTAATACAACCGCTAAGATAACAAGTCAGCATGGACTATTTTATAAATATTTAATTGATTCAGAGGGCAAAGAATTTGCAAAGAAATATCTAGAAGCAAATGAGGAAGCAATTAGGAATATTGAAAAAATTATTAAAGAAGAAAATATTAATTGTGATTTTGAAAAGCAAGATGCTTTTGTTTTTACGCAAAGGCAAGAAGAAGTTCCAAAAATACAAGATGAGGTAAATGCTGTAAAATCAATAGGTGGTGATAGTGAATTTGTAACTAAAGTACAGTTACCATTTTCAATACAAGGAGCAATAAAGTTTAAAAATCAAGCTCAATTTAATATTAGAAAATATGCTTTTGGATTACTAAACAAAGTCTTAGAAACTAATAATTGTAGTATTTTTGAAAATACAAAAGTACTAGAAGTAAATAAAGGCAAAGAAGGCTATCTAGTTCATACAAAAAATGGAGATATCAGTGCAAAATATGTTGTATTAGCTACTCGTTATCCAATTATTAATTCTCCTGGTTTTTATTTTTTTAAAATGTATCAGTCTAAATCATATGCTATTGCAATTGAATGTGAAAATGATGACTTTTTTTCTGGAATGTATATTAGTAGTGAGTTACCCACTAAGTCATTTAGAACAGTTGTAGATGGCGATAAAAGATTACTATTAATTGTTGGTTTTGATCATAAAACTGGTAAAGATGTTGACTGTCTAAAAATGGAACAGAATTTAGAAAAATATGCAAAAGAATTATATCCCAATTGTGAGATAAGATATAAATGGAGTGCAGAAGATTGTATTGGTTTAGATAAAATTCCATACATCGGTAGTTTTTCTAAATTTATGCCAAATTTGTATGTTGGAACAGGATATAAAAAATGGGGAATAACAATATCTAATATAGCAGCTAATATAATTTGTGACAAAATACAAAATAGAGAAAATAAATATGAAGAAATATTTAGAGCTACTAGAGTTGAACCAATTAAAAACATACAGGAAGTTGAAAATATGTTAAAACAAACAACTAAATCATTAATTGTGGAAAAATTTAAAATTCCAAAAGAAGATTTAGAAGACATAGAATGTGATGAAGGAAAGATTATAAATGTTAACGGAAATAAAGTTGGTGTGTACAAAGATTCAGAAGGAAGGATTTATGCTGTTAAGCCAATATGTTCACATCTTGGTTGTGAGCTTTCTTGGAATAGTTTGGAGCATACATGGGATTGCCCTTGTCACGGTTCTAGATTTGATTATTTGGGTAATTCAATTGAAGTACCAAGTATTGATAGCCTAGAGCAAATTCAATTAGAAGATTATAATTAATATTCTAATGTAGTAAAAATTATAAAGAGCTAGAATTTTATTCTAGCTCTTGGTGTGCCCGGAGGGATTCGAACCCCCGATCTCAAAGTTCGTAGCCTTGCATTCTATCCAACTAAACTACGGGCACATAAAATAATCTATATGTATTATACATTTTTTTTTAATAATATTCAAGGTATTAAGTTAAAATATTAAAAATTTTTTTAAAAATACTTGAATATTTTAAATGAATATGTTATATTTATAAAGTAGTTCATTACTAATCGAGGTGTAGCGCAGTTGGTAGCGCGCGTGGTTTGGGACCATGAGGTCGCAGGTTCGATCCCTGTCACCTCGACCATAAAAAGTAGTTTTGTAGGAAACTACGGAAGAACGAAGATTATATCAAAAGTGTAAAAAATACGTTATTTCGAGAAATCGAGATAGCGTATTTTTTTGTTTTAAGTCTTTTAAAACTATTAAGAAAGAAAGGTATATATTCCCATATGTAAATTTTATGTTAAGCATCGTATATTAATACTATATAACAGTATTTATCTTTCCTCATTATATTTCACAAGTTTAATTGCACTTTCTAATGTTTTCGTACAACATAGCATTCCATGAATATCTATATATATTAAATCATCTATTTTTGTTAATTTTTTTACTGCATTTATATCATTTTCCAAAACTATTTCATTTTTAAATTTACATGAATCTACTATTGTTCTAATATCATATCCATCTCTTTGTGATTTAAATATTATATACTTTACTTTAGTGTTAGTAGAGTGTTTTATTGCTTTCTTATAGGGCATTTCTTTATCAAATACTAAATAGCAGTCTTTGCTTTTTTCTAGTTCATCCAGAATTATTTCTATCGCCTCTACCTCAGCTATTGCATGTTTTATATAAACATTCCAAAATTCATCTGCTAATTTTAATGCATTAATAAAAGCTTCTTCTTCTGATATGTTTTCATTCCATAGAGGATTGCATAACTTTATAAAGTCTGGTGATATTTTATTCTCTAAATACTCTGTTTGCATATTATCTGTTGCATCAATACATTGTATTAATTCATTATCCATATATTCAAATGTTTTATCTATATCTTTTACTTTTAATTTTTTTAAATATTTCTTACCGAATTTCTGCCATAATAAACCTATTGATGAATAATAAATTCCATTTTCCCTTTGACCATTTCTATTTTTTTGATGATGATCAAATTCTCCGAAGCCCTATATCATAAACTATTTTATTTTCTAGATTTTTATTTTCTACAGAAGATACTCTAAGTAAAATGACCTTTTCAATAATTTTACTTAAAAATATTGTCGATATAACGTCATCAACATGAAATTTACCTGAATGTGTTATACAATTAGCTTCATCAATTTGTTTAGTTAGCTGAATATTTTTATATTTATTTAAATTCATATTTTCTCCCAACACAATTTTATTATAGTAAGAATTCCACATTTTAATTTCTTTTACGTAAATTGAATTGTTGCATAATTGCAAAGATGTATAATAAATGATTCAAAAAAGTTGTGATTTTCTTTTTAATTCCATCCTTTTATGGTGCTTCTTTTAATAGCTCCATACAAATTGGCTCTTATGTTTGGAATATCTTCCTGAAGATCAAATATTAATTTTTTCATATCTTCTCTTTTAGAAACTCCATCAATTGGGCATACTTTTGGCATAACTTCAATATTATTGCGTTTAACAAAACTCCTAATATATTTTTCAGGAGCATAAATTAATGGTCTGATTAAAGTTATTTTAGATCTGTCCATATAACTTGAAGGTGCAAACGTATTTATAGAACCACCATATAAAAGATTTAAGAAAAATGTTTCTAAAACATCATCTTCATTGTGACCTAATGCTATTTTGTTACAGTTTTCTCTTAGTGCTACACTATTTATAATTCCACGTCTAAGGTTTGCACATAGTGAACACGGATTTTTTTCTTTTCTTATATCAAAAACTATTTCTTTAATATGACTTTTTTCCTCAATAAATTTAACATCTAATTTATTACATAAATTTGAAAGTAATTCTGAATTAAACTCCTCAAAACCTGGATTTATTGAAACAGCTACTAATTCAAATTTCTTTGGATAAAATCTTTGCAAATTTTTAAGACCAATTAATAAAGTAATAGAATCTTTCCCACCAGAAAGCCCTACAGCAATTCTATCTCCGTCAGAAATCATATTATAATCATCTATTGCCTTTCTCATATAACCTAAAATTCGTTGCATAAACATTACTCCTTAAATTAAATTTTATTTATTATAGCATGATTCATTAAAATAGTAAACTTTAAAATGTAAGCCTTGAAAATGAAAAAAAATAATGTTATAATCAGAAAGTAAAATGTGTGAGTAGCTCAGCAGGATAGAGCGACAGTTTCCTAAACTGCAGGTCGCAGGTTCGAATCCTGTCTCGCACACCAAATACAAATCTAAATTATGATTCTCTTAAAAGGTTTTATAAAGCAATAAAGAGAATCGTTTTTTATAAAATGAGGGAAAAATGGAAGAAAAATTCATGAAATTAGCATTAAAAGAAGCAAAAAAAGCATATGATAAAGGAGAAGTTCCGGTTGGAGCAGTAATAGTAAAAAACGGAGAAGTAATTTCAAGAGCACACAATTTAAAGGAAATAAAAAATGATACTACAAATCATGCTGAATTGCTTGCAATAAAAAAGGCAAGTAAAAAGCTAAATTCTTGGAGGTTAACAGATTGTGAAATGTATGTAACACTTGAACCATGTAGTATGTGTGCAGGAGCGTTAATTCAATCCAGAATTAAAAAAGTATATATTGGAGCAATGGATTATAAAACAGGAGCATGTGGTTCAGTTTTAAACCTACTAAATGATTATAAGTTTAACCATAAAGTAGAAGTGCAAACAGAAGTTATGAAAGAAGAATGCGAAAATATTATTAAAAGTTTTTTTAAAGAATTAAGAAGTAAAAAAATATATAAAGATGGTATAAAATAGGAGGAAAAAATTGAAAGAGGAAAAAATTAAAAATGCAATAAAAGCTGGAGCTACCATTATAATTTTGGCAATTATAATTATAATGGTTATAACAATAATGATGAGATATGAGGAAAAAGGCGAACAGAATATGCCATTTGTTATTTCAAAAATTGCTATTGTAAGTACAGCTGAAGGAACAGAAGAGTCTACAAATCAAGAAAGTAATAGTAATGATTGGAAATTTAATGTTATTCAAAATAATGATATATATTTTACAATTTCAAAAAATGAAAATTATAAAAAAAATGAAATTATTAAAAGTGTTAAAATAAGGAATATACAAATTTTGGAAAATCCTAAGATCGGTAAAGTGGTAGCGTATATGCCAAATAGTCTAGAAGGAAGAAGATTTAAGTATGTAGATGAATACAAAATCGAAAATGAATTAAGATATAAAGGGGCTAGCCAGAGTAATGAAAAAAACCTTGAAATAGGAAATCAAGGTGGAAGTATATCAATGAGCTTATGCAATACTAAACTTGGAATATATGAATCTAATAGTGAAACAGAAGTAAAACATGATGGTAGTTTAATAAAAAAAATGGGGATTGCAAATGAAGATATGAAATTTAAAGTTTCTTTTGATTTTGTTATTGAGCTAGAAAACAAGAGTTATAAAACAACTATTGTACTAGATTTGCCTTATGGAAATATAACAGAAGATGGAACTGCATCACATGTAATAACAAATTTAGACCAATTTATTTTTAAAAGAGAAAATTAATACTTGATAAAATATAAAAAAGAGTATATAATGTTAAAAGTATGAGAGTACTTTTAACCTTTGTATGGAAAGTAAACTCCAATAAATAGCTACGAACCTTGTCAGGTCCGGAAGGAAGCAGCAATAAGTGGTTCCCTTTATGTGGAAGTTTGCTCTCCATAGAAAGGTTAAAATAAAAGCTCATACTATTTTTTTAGGTAAATGAGGTGATAAAAGTGTCTTACACAGCGTTATATAGAAAGTTTAGACCTCCTGTTTTTGAACAAATTGTAGGTCAAGAACATATAACAAAAACTCTAAAAAATCAAATAATGGCTGGTAGAGTTGGTCATGCTTATTTATTTAATGGAGGAAGAGGAACAGGTAAAACATCAGCTGCTAAAGTTTTAGCAAGAGCAGTAAATTGCTTAAATCCTCAAGATGGAGAACCTTGTAATGAATGTGAAATATGTAAAGCAGCACTTGAGGGTTCATTAACAGATATTGTAGAAATGGATGCGGCTTCAAATAATAGTGTAGAAGATATTAGAAGTATACGAGATGAAGTGAATTTTCTACCGACAGTTGCCAAATACAGAGTATATATTATTGATGAAGTTCATATGTTATCTACAGGAGCTTTTAATGCATTACTAAAAACATTAGAAGAACCACCTGAACATGTAAAATTCATATTAGCAACAACTGAACCACAAAAAATTCCAGCAACAATTCTTTCTCGTTGTCAGAGGTTTGACTTTAAAAAAATACCAGACGAAGTTATTGCTAAAAGGTTAGAATTTGTTTGTAATGAAAGTAACATAGATGCGTCACAAGAAGCACTTATTACTATTGCAAGTTTAAGTGAAGGCGCAATGAGAGATGCATTAAGTATACTAGATAGATGTTTGCAAGATGGCTCTGATGAAATTAGTGTACAAAAAATAAAGGATTTAGTTGGAATTCCACAAACAGAATATATAAGTAATGTCATAAGACAGGTGTTAGAGTCAAATATAGAAGGATGTATGAAACAAATAGATATATTGTTAAATGACGGAAAAGACTTAAACAATATATTATGGGAAATGATAAAATATGTAAAAGACATTCTAGTATATAAAACAAGTAAACAAGTAAAATTATATACACAAGATGAAATAAATAAAATTAGAGAATTGTCTGAAGTGGCATCAAAGGAAAGGCTTTTTGACGTAATTTTTAAATTATCTGATCTAGAAAATCAAATAAAATGGTCTAATCAAAAATCAATTTTATTTCAAATTGGAATAATGAAGTTATGTGGTAAACAAGAAGCACAAGATATGAATGAGTTAAATTTAAGAATAGATGGATTAGAAAAAAAGCTTCAAAATTTACAATCAGGAGTTATTCACACAAAAGTACAAAATGTGGATAATAGTGCCATAAAAAGCAATAATACTGTGAAAAAAAATGAAAAAATAAATTCGCAAATTCAAAACAGAAATGTTGTAACTGGAATACCAGGAAAAAAAATGGATTCATGGCCTAATATTGTTAAGCAATTAAAGCAAGACGGAAAGATAATGCTATATACAAATTTAATGAATACAAATGCAAAAGAAATAAATGACATGACAGTTGGAATTGAGTTTCCAAAGGGACTTACGTCATTTGGAAAAACAATATTAGAAAAGCCAGAAAATATGAATGAACTTACTAAACTTATTTCTATACAATGTGGTAAGGAAATGAGAGTAAAGCTAATTGAGGACAATGTCAATAATGTACAAAGATCTCCTCAGGATGAGTTTACAAATGAGGTAACTAGTGCAATTGATATGCCAATTAATATAATGGATGAATAAGGAGGAAAAAGGATATGTCTAAAAGAGGTGGATTCCCAGGCATGGGAGGATTTGGAGGAATGAATATTAATCAATTAATGAAAGAAGCAAAAAAAATGCAACAAGATATGGAAAAATCACAAGAAGAGCTTGCTTCTAAAGAATTTGATGCTACAGCAGGTGGAGGAGCAATAAGTGTAAAAGTTTCAGGAAATAAAGAAATAAAAGAGATAATTATAAAAAAAGACGTAGTAGATCCAGAAGATGTAGAAATGCTACAAGATTTAATAATAACATGTGTAAATGAAGCATTAAGAAAAGTAGATAGTGCTCAAGCTGCACAACTAGGAAAATACAATATTCCTGGGTTAATGTAGGAATTAATAATTAAGGAGTGAATTAAAACGTGTCATATTATTCACCATCAATAGAAAAACTAATAGAAGCATTTGAAAAATTGCCAAGTATAGGGAATAAAACGGCTGTAAGATTGGCGTTTTATATATTAAATTGTAGCAAACAAGAAACTGATGAATTTTTATCTGCTATTGTAAATGCAAAAGAAAATTTAAAATATTGTTCTACATGCTATAACATATCAGATACAGATCCATGTAGCATTTGTGCAAACAATACAAGAGATAAGTCTGTTATTTGTGTTGTAGAAGATGTGAAGGATATTGTTGCAATGGAGAAGACTCATGAATTTAAAGGCGTGTACCATGTTCTACATGGTTCTATTTCGCCAATGAATGGAATTGGACCAGATGATATAAAAATCAAAGAACTACTATCTAGATTGATGGATGGAAATGTTAAAGAAATTATACTTGCTACTAACCCAAGAGTTGAAGGAGAAGCAACTGCAATGTATATATCTAAACTGGTTAAACCACTTGGAGTTAAAGTAACTAGAATTGCACATGGAATTCCTGTTGGAGGAGATTTGGAATATACAGATGAAGTAACACTAACTAAAGCACTAGAAGGTAGAAGAGAATTATAATATTGTTAGATATCTTCATTATTATTATTTGAAGCAGAAGCGATAGTACTTAAATTAGAGCCTAAGCTAGAAAAAAAATTACCAAGAGTATCAATCTCATCTGGAGTAAGACCATTAGAAATATAAATTGCTAAAGCATTTGCAAGAGCAACTAATTCAGCTCCAGACAGATTTTCAAAATACATAAAAAACACCTCGTTTATATTTAGTATATGAGGTGTTTTTTTATGTATTACAGTTTTATAATTCAATTACTTATCTAATAATATATCACAAATGTTTTTCGTAGAATTTGGCTTTGCAAATTTAATAGCAAAACTTTGCATTTCCTCTAGCTTATGAGGTGAGTTCATAAGGTTTGAAATTATTGATTCTATATCATCTGAAGATTTTAACCAAATTGCTGCACCGCTTAACTCTAAAAAGCTAGCATTTGCTTCTTCCTGACCGGGAAGTGGATTAATAATAACCATAGGTAAACTAGAAGCTAAGCTTTCGGAAGATGTAAGACCTCCTGGTTTAGTAACCACAAAACTAGATATACTCATTAATTCTGGAACATGGTTTGTATATTCAAAGACCTTTAAGGATTCTTCATTTTCAGGAGTAAGAAATTCTTCGAATTTTTGCTTCATTTTTTTATTTTTTCCAGAGATTGCAACAATCTGATATTCAGTTATATTTTGCAATAGTGATTTTAAAACTTGAAGAGTTCTATCCTTTCCAAGACCAAATTCACCCCCACCAAAGAAAAGTATTGTTTTTTTATCAGGATTTAAATTTAATGTTTTACATACATCTTTTTTAGAATATTTTTCTAAAAACCTTGCTGATATTGGAATTCCAGTATCAAAAATCTTTGATTCACCTATTTGTTTATCAACTAGAGCGTATTTCATCTGCTCATGCGCAACAAAGAAGTAGTCTACAAAGTCTTTTCCAACAAGCCATTGGTCATGTGGTTCAAAATCTGTAAGTATACAGGCAAGTTTACAATTTACTTTGCCTTTCTCTTTTAAAAAGCTTGTCATTTGTGAACCAAATGGATGTGTTGATATGACTAAATCGGGTTGTATATTTTGCAAAATTTTAAGTAATTTTGATGCTAGAAAATGGTTCAAGCAAGTACTCATTTTGCCAAGAAAACCTTTTTGAGAATTATCGTAAACACTTCCCCATAATTTTGGGGAATTTTTTGCCATCCACTTATAAGCATATGTTGTTATAGAATTAATAGGTTTGCTTATTGATTTTACACAATCTATTAAAGAAGTTTCATAGTTTGGGTAGTTTTTATTTATGTATTCTTGTATTGATTTTGCAGCGGAAAGATGTCCACCACCATATGATGCATAAAAAATTATAACTTTTTTCATAAAAATTTTCTATATGTTAGATGGTAAACACTAACATATATTCTCCTTTCAAAATTATATATTACTTATAGATATATAATAAGTTTTTTCTTAAAAAATTATAGCATAAAAAAAATAATTTTTCAAAAAATTGCAAAAAAAGTATATTATATAAAAAAATACACAAAATAATTTTGAAAAATAAATAAAAAAGATGAGGGAATAAATAGTGAAAAGAAAATTTTTAATTTTAAGTTTTTTAGTGATTTTATTAATAATCGGAATTTTAACTTTAAATTTTATAATAACAGATACAAATAAAGTAAAAGCTGCCAATGGTTCGAATATTTCTGAAGTTCAATTGCTTGCAAGGGCAATTAACGGCGAAGCAAGAGGAGAACCATATGAAGGACAGGTTGCTGTTGGAGCTGTTATTTTAAATAGAGTTAAACATTCTAGTTTTCCAAATACTATAGCAGGAGTAATTTATGAGCCGGGAGCATTTACAGCAGTATCAGATGGGCAAATTAATGTACCATTAGAACAAAGTTCAACTGTTGTTAAAGCTGCTCAGGATGCTTTAAATGGTTGGGATCCAACACGGAGGAGCAATATATTATTTTAATCCAAACACTGCTACAAATGGGTGGATTTGGTCAAGACCACTTGTAAAAACTATTGGAAAACACAGATTTTGTAAATAAAAGAAAGGATGGAAAAGTAAAATATATGAGTAAGTTAAAGGAAAAAGTGTATGATTGGAAAAATAGATTAAGAGATAGGCATATGCTAAGTTTAGTTGTAAGCTTAATAGCAATAATAGTTATTCTAGGATTATACACCTATAAAAAACAAAGAGATTATAGGCAAGCATCTGAAAATGATTACAATATGGCGTTTTATGAATTAGTAGATTATGTTCAAAATGTAGAGACATATCTTGCAAAATCATTAATTTCTAGTACTCCAGAACATGGAGCAGAAACGTTAACATATGTGTGGAGAGAAGCAAATTTAGCTCAAAGCTATTTATCAAGACTTCCAATTGAAAGTAATGAACTAAGTAATACCTCAAAATTTTTAAATCAAGTAAGCGATTATAGTTATTCGCTATCTAGAAAAAATATATATAACGAGGCTTTAACACAAGAAGAATTAAATAATTTAAAGGAATTACATGAATATTCGGTTGAACTAGAAAATACTTTAAATCAATTATCAAGTGATATTAATGAAGGAAGAATTAGTTGGGGAGAGTTAACTAAAAAAGGTACAAATGTGTTTGCACAACAAGTAAGCAATGTTTCGAAAGACAGTTTTAGTAATATGGAAGAAAATTTCCATGAATATGCAGGTTTAATTTATGATGGCGCATTTTCTGAACATATGACAAATCCAGAAAGGAAGGGTCTAGTAGGCGACGAAATTGATGAAGAAAGTGCAAAGAAAAAGGCTAAAGAATTTATAGGAGAAGATAAAATTGAAGAAATTACGTCGAATGGTATTGCCGAAAATGCAAATATTCCATCTTACGATTTTCAAGCAAAAGTAAAAAATGAAAAAGATGCAAATATATGGATTTCAATCTCTAAAAAAGGCGGACATGTAGTATTTATGAATTTTAATAGGAAAATAGAAGTTGAAAACATATCTAATGAAAAAGCAAATGAAATAGGCAAAAACTTTTTAGAACAAAAAGGATTTAAAAATATGAAAGCAACATATTTTACAAGGCAATCTGGAATTTTAACTATAAATTATGCTTATGAACAAGATAATGTAACGGTCTACTCTGATTTAATAAAGCTAAAAGTGGCAATGGATAATGGAGATATTCTTGGTATTGAAACGACTGGGTATTTGAATTCGCATTATGAAAGAAAATTCGCAACACCAAAAATCACTAAAGAAAATGCAAGAAAATCAATTAATAAAGATTTGGAAATTATGTCAGAAGGATTAGCTATGATTCCAACAAAGTTTCAAACTGAAATTCTATGTTGGGAGTTTAAAGGAAAGGTAGATAATAGAGAATTTTTAGTTTATATTAATGCTGAAACTGGTAAAGAGGAAGATATTTTAATTATATTAGATACACCAAATGGAACTTTAACGGTTTAAAACCATATTTTTTGTAAAATAATAATTGCAAAAGTGTAAATAATACTAATAGAAAAGCATAAGTTTTATGTTTTTCTATTAGGAGGTGTTTTTATGTCTAAGAACAAAAATAGTGTAATTTCTGAGAATTTAAGAGAAGAAATTGCAAAAGAGTTAGGAGTTTTTGAACAAGTTAAACAAGATGGAGGTTGGCAAAATGTTTCTTCACAAAAATGTGGAAATATTGTCACAAAGGCTATAGAAATAGCAAATAGAAGTGTAGAAAATGGCAAATAGTTTTATTTATAGATACAATTATGATACTAATAAATGTAATTATTATCTATTTGTATTTTTATAATAGTCAAATTAAAAGGTCTTATATTAAGTAAACTAAATGGAGTTTGCTTTAATATATAAGACCTTTTAAGCCATTCTATATTTTAATTTTTGGTATTTTGCAATTTTTTGTTTTGAAGATTTTTAAAAATAAAAATAAGGCTATTAGTTATAAATATTTGTATTGTGGTTGTAAAAATGTAGTTTTTAGAATATAATCTTAAAGAATTTAAATTTGGAGGAACTATAAATGATAGACGAAAAAATAATCAATGTAAAGAAGGTTTTAGAAATAACAAATGGAAAGCTTGTATATGGAGAGGACAGCATTACATGTGTAACTTTTTCAAAAGATTCCAGAATAGTTGAGCCAGGGGACGTGTATTTGGGAATAAAAGGCGAAAATTTTAATGGTAGTGCCTTTTATTTGGATGCTTTAGAAAAAGGTGCAAGTGTCTGCATTTTGCAAGATGTAAAACCCGATTTAGATAAAGTAAAAAAGTTCAATAAAGTTGCAATAATAGTAGTAGACGATGTTGTAAAAGCTTTGCAACAAATTGCTACATATAAAAGAAGCTTATATTCTATACCTGTTGTAGCAATTACAGGTAGTGTTGGTAAAACTAGTACTAAAGATATAACAGCAAGTGTTTTAGGAAGAAAATACAAAGTTTTAAAGACACAAGGAAATTTAAATAATCAAATTGGTTTGCCACTTACTATTTTAAAATTAGAAGATCATGAAGCTCTAGTAGTTGAAATGGGAATGGGAAACTTAGGTGAAATAAGTAACTTAACTAAGATTGCTAAGCCAAATGTGGCAGTAATTACTAATATTGGAACTTCTCATATTGGAAATTTAGGCTCAAGACAAAATATTTTAAAGGCTAAACTAGAAATCTTAGAAGGTCTACAAAAAGATGGAGTTTGTATTATTAATAATGATAATGATTTATTAAATGAGTGGAATAGAAAAAATACAAACTATAAAGTAATTACATATGGAATTGATGAAAAAAGTGATTATAATGCAATCAACATCAAGTTGGATGAAAATAGCAGTGAATATGATGTGGAAATAGATAGGAAAAAATATCATATAGACATAGCAGTTGGAGGAAGACATTTTATATATAATAGTTTATGTGCTATTTGCATAGGAGAATTTTTTTCTATTCCAATTGAAGAAATAAAAGAGGGAATAGAGAAGTTTGAATTAACTAAAAGTAGAATGGAAGTTCATAAAAAAGATGATATTACAATTGTAAATGATTGTTATAATGCAAGTTATGATTCTATGAAAGCTGCAATTGAATATTTAGGAGCACAAAAAAATTGCAGAAAAATTGCAGTACTTGGGGATATGCTTGAACTTGGAGTGTACTCAAAAGAACTTCATGAAAAAGTGGCACCATGTATAATAGAAAATAAAATTGACGAATTGATTACTGTTGGAGAGCAGGCAGAAAACATAGCAAAGGTTGCAATAAATTTAGGAATGGAAAAAAAGAATGTAAATGCATATATGAGTAATTCAGATGCAATAAATAAAATAAAAAGTATTATGAAGGATAATGATGTTATTTTGATAAAAGCATCAAATGGTATGAATTTCAAACAAATTGTTGAAGCTATTTTATAAAATTTAAAAAGAGGAGTTTTAAGTGTATGGAGAAACTTAAATTAGGAGTTATTTTTGGCGGAATGTCTACGGAACATAATGTTTCAGTTGTTTCGGCAACCTCTATAATAGAAAGTTTAAATAAAGATAAATATGAAATATTTCCAATTTATATTAATGAAAATGGAAATTGGTATAGATATACAAAAGAAGTAAATAAAATTAAAATTTTAGAGCTGGGAGAAAGTTTAAATAAAGAAATTGAAGAAATAAAAAATCCGATATCTGCTTTAAAACAAATGGATGTTATATTTCCTGTACTACATGGATTATATGGAGAAGATGGAACTATTCAAGGTCTTTTAGAGTTACTAAAAATACCATATGTCGGATGTAAGGTACTTGCTTCTAGTGTATCAATGGATAAAGCATATACAAAAATGATATTTGATAGAGCGGGATTAAATCAAGTAAAATATGCATATGTAAGAAAAAATAAAGATATTTATACATATATTGATAAAAATTTTGATGAAGTAAAGTTAGATTTAGAAAGGGTTGTTTCAAAAATAAGTGAAAGTTTGAAGTTTCCAATGTTTGTAAAACCATCAAATTCTGGTTCATCTGTTGGTATAAAAAAAGCAAACAATTTGAATGAATTAGAAAAAGCAATTGAATTTGCAGGAAAATTTGATGAGAAGATCTTAATAGAAGAAGGAATAAATGCTAGGGAAGTGGAGTGTGCTGTTTTAGAAAGTGGGGACATAAAGTCATCTTGTATAGGAGAAATATTTCCAGCAGAAGATTTTTATAGCTATGAGGCAAAGTATAAAAATTCAGAATCTAAAGTCGTAATTCCTGCTAACTTACTAAAAGAAGAGCAAGAAAAAATAAGAGAATATGCAATTAAAGCATTTAAAGCCGTAGATGGAAAAGGACTTGCAAGAGTTGATTTCTTTATTGAAAAAGAAACAAATAAAATATTCATTAATGAAATTAATACTATGCCAGGGTTTACGAAAATCAGTATGTATCCAAAATTATGGGAAGCAAATGGAATTAATTATGGAGATTTACTAGATTTATTAATTAGTGGAGCAATTAAATAAATGCTAAATATTGAGAGTAATCAAAATATTTAGAAAAATAAATAAAATGTATTTTCTAAATAAAAATAATATGCTATAATATAAGCATCCATGAGCTTTTAGGAGGATGTAGAATGATTTTTAAAGATTATTACAAAATATTGGGACTAGATACATGCAAAGTATCTGCCGACGAAATAAAGATAGCATATAGAGAGCAAGCAAAAAAATATCATCCAGACGTAAATGTGGGCAACTCAAATGCTGAGGAGAGATTTAAAGATATTAATGAAGCATATAAAGTTTTATCAGATAGTGTTTCAAAACGTAAATATGATAGAATGTGGAACTCTAATATTGGAAAAAAGAAAATCAGAAGCCAAGAAGCTACAAGAGAAACATCTTCTGTATTTAGTGACTTTTTTCATATGTTTTTTGGAGCAGATAATAATAAATTAGAACAAAATAAAGAAAGTAAACTTCCTATTAAGGGAGAAAATATAGAAACATCAGTTGATATATCAATTGAAGAAGGGTTTTATGGCTCAGAAAAGAAAATTTCACTAAGAACTACAGCTGGAAAAATGAAAACATTTTCTATTAAAGTACCAAAGGGAATTAGGAATCATGAAAAAATTAGATTACTTGGACAAGGGAAAAAAGGACAAAATGGTGGAAAAAATGGAGACCTATTAATAAATGTCAACATAATAGACAGTAAAAAATATAAATTAAAAGGATATGATATTTATACCAATTTATTTTTAACACCTTGGGAAGCTGCACTAGGTACTAGAGTAAATATTCAAACAATAGATGAGGAGCTTTCTATTATTGTTCCACAAGGAATGCAAAGCGGAGAACACTTTGAAGTACCTCAGAAAGGGTATTTAGATGGACAAGGTGGAAGAGGCAGGCTAGTTGCGGAAGTTAAAATTATGATACCTAAAAAAATGACTAATGAAGAGAAAGAATTATTTAAAAGATTAAATGATATATCTGCCTTCAACCCAAGAAAAAAGATTTGTTAACATAAAGATGTTGACAATATGGAAAAAACAAGATATAATAAATATATTAATGGATAAACGAAAGATAAGCTATGGGTTGAAGTATCGTTCATAGAAAAGGGGTGTAATAGATGGATAATTTACAAGGAAAGCATTTTAGTATAACAGATTCAAAAGAAGTGAACACTGTAATTTATCAAATCAAAGAAACAGAAAAGGAATATTTGGAAAATTCTCCAAAGTTTACAGTAGAAAGATTAGACTGCTTAGAAGAATTAAGAGGAGACAAGAAAAAGAAAACATTTTTTGTAGACAATCCTTCAGAAGAAGGAGATCAACTAGTAATTTTATCTTTTAGAAAAGATAAAGTAGTAGTCAATATGGGAATTTTAGAAGGAAATAAAGTTAAAATTTCCAAAAAACCTGTTCCACTTAAATTTGACACTTTATATACAGAAGAAGAATCTAAATATAAAGAATTCAGATATACACCTAATTTAAAAAGACCAATATCAATTATAGATCCAGAAACAGCAGAAGAAATAAAACCTGTATTATATTTTGATAAAGAAACAAATGAAGTCAAAGGAAAATGTAAACTAAAACCTTACAAATCATATTTTGCCTTTGAAATAAGAGAAGATAAAAAAGACTAATAATAGGGAGAGGGGATTGTAAATGTCAAATAAATCCGTAGCTAATAATAAAAAGTATGAAATTACTTTTGGATATTTCAATGAAAATAAGGATATGCAAATGGAGTTTCCACCTAAAAATGCTAAAAAGTATAATGGCTTACAAGAAAAACTTAATGAAGATTCAATGGAAATTGTTGCAAATAATTATACAAAGATATTAGGTAAAAATGGACAAATATTAGCCAGAGTTGCAGAAAATGGTAAAGTTTTAACAGGTAAAATTCCTGAAAATAAAAATACAAGTAAAAAGGCAAGTGTAGAAAATACAAAATAAAAACAAAAGAGAAGGTGAAATCTTATGAATTATAAGATAGAAAAAGTAAGAAAAAATTTCAGAAAATCATTTATACTTTTTGTAATAATATGGTTAGTTTTAACCATATTATTTGTCGCTCCTGTGGCATATTCAATAGTTGAAAGTACAAGAGATGGAAAGTTTATATCTGGATATTTTATAGAAAACATAATTCCAGCATTATCAAGTTTTACATGTATATTTAAGGTATTAGATGCAAAATATATTGGAATGTTTTTTAAAACCACAGTATACTTTACATTATTTTACATAGTTGTAGTAATTATAGGATTAGTTAAATCAGCACCTAAAAATGAGTACACAGATATTGAACATGGTTCGAGTGATTGGAGCGAAAATGGAGAACAATATAGAATATTAAGTAAAAATAAAGGAATAATTCTAGCACAAAACAACTATTTACCAATAAATAAAAGAGGAAATGTTAATGTTTTGGTAGTTGGACGGTTCGGGTTCTGGTAAATCTGCATCATATTCCATTCCAAATGCATTTCAAATGTTAGGTTCATATGTTTTTACAGATCCAAAGGGAGAATTATATGATAGAACAGCTGGATTTTTAAAACAAAATGGATATGATATAAAAGTTCTAAACTTAGTTAATCCTGAAAATAGTGATGGGTATAATCCTCTTGCACATATTTCAAGTGAACTTGATGTTGATGTTATTGCAAATACAATAATAAAAGGACAGAAATCCGAAGGAGGAGGTTCTGATCCTTATTGGGATGATATGGCAGAAATGCTATTAAAAGCATTAATGTACTATTTAATAGCTGCAAGACCAGAAGAAGAACAAAACTTGGCAAGTTGTTCAGAAATGGTAAGAGCTGCAAACTCAAATGGCGGAGGAAATTTATTAACAGAACTAATTAATCAGTTGCCATATGATCATCCCGCAAGAATGTACTACAAATCTATTGAAATAGCACCAGAAAAAACATATGGCTCAATTTTAAGTTCATTACAATCAAAGCTTGGAAAATTTGATTCAAAAGAAATTGCAGAAGTAACATCAACAGATACAATTAATTTTAGTGATATTGGAACTAAAAGAACAGCAGTATATGTTATTTCATCAGATACACATACAGCATATGATTTTTTATTAACAATATTTTTTGCACAAATGATACAACAATTATACAATTATGCAGATGAAAATGGAGGAAAATTAAAAACCCCAGTATTCTTTATATTAGATGAGTTTGCAAATATAGGTAAAATACCAGATTTTGATAAAAAAATATCTACATCAAGAAGTAGAGGAATTTCATTTAGTGTCATTTTACAGAATTTAGACCAATTAGAGGCGGTATATGAAAAATCGTATGAAACAATTATGGGTAACTGTGATACTCATGTATTCTTGGGAAGCAACTCGTTTAAAACAGTTGAATATTTTTCAAAAGCATTGGGAGAGAAGACAATTACTAGAGGTAGTAAATCAGTAAACAGAGATAAAAATGATCAGAGATCTGGATATAGTACATCTGATCAAATAATGGGAAGAGCTTTAATGACTCCAGATGAGCTAAGAAGGATGGATAATGATTTATGTATTATTTATGAAAAAGGATTAAAACCAGTTAAAGCAAGAAAATATTATTATTTTGAAACTAATATGGCTAAAAAGCTAGCACAATATGAGATGAGCCACAATGAATTTAATATTGGGGACAGAGGAGTTTGGAGAAAATATAATCCTTATAATCCATATAAGCCTGAAGAAGAAAAGCAAGATTTAAAAGTTGAATCATTAGATGACCTATTTGAAGATAATTCTGATAACAAAAAGCAAAACTTTAAAAATAATGTTGACAATTATGAAAATGATGAAGATTTAGCTCCATTCCTTCCACAAGAAGATGAAGAGGAATATGTAGAAAAAGATTTACAAGAAGAGTTAGAAGCTAAATTTGATGAATTATTTGGACCAATAGATGAAGAGAATTAATAAATTCTCTTTTTTTTTGTGCTACTTTTATAATATTACAAATATTACAAAAATGTAAAGGAAATGTAATAAAATGTCCAAAAATGTAGTTCCGTAAAAGAATATAATGAAATAAAGCAAATATTAAATAAAACAAGATTGCTAAAAGAGATTATTTTTATTAATATATTATTAGGTAATAATGCAAAAAAGGAGAGAAGAACTAATGAGAGAAGTTTTAAAAATTAGTGTAATAGCAATTATTCTAAGCATAGTATTTGCTGTAAATGTACAAGTAAATAAGGTAGATGCATCAAGTGAAAATGAAGAATTAATAGCAAAGCTTATGAAAGAAAATGAAGATAATCCAGAAAGCATAAAATATTTAGTAACAGATAGATTTATTTCAAGAGTAATGCCGGAAACAAAAGTAGAAAAATTTAAAGAAAACTTTTCAAAAGGAGAAGAAGTAAAAGTATATAAAGACAAAACATGCCAAGAAGAAGTAAAAGAAGGGTATGTTTATTCAGGCATGTATGCAAAATATGAAAGCAATGGCAGAATATTTAAAATTGCAGTAATAGGAGATATTGAATCAAACGATAAAGAAGAAAACAACATAGAGGGAGACGGAATATTAAATCAAATAGAATTAACAAGAATAATAAGAGACTATGTAAAAACAGAAGGTTGGGAGATAAAAGAAGAAGAAGAAAAAAAATCAGCAGATGTAACATGTGATAAAAGTGTGGATACAAAAGATATAAAAGCAGTAATAAGATACATAGTACATGGAGGATTAGATGTACCAGAAGTAAAAAAAGTAGAAGCACCAAAAATAGAAATAATAGAAGGAAGAAAAAATGCAAAAGGAGAATATGTAAATAGTACAAAAATAAAAATAACACAAGTAAATAAAGAAGATGAAACATTAAAAACAGTATATAAAATAACAGGAAGTAAAGCAGAAGAATATAAGGAAATAAATGGAACAGAAGAAGTAATAGAGCTAAAAGGAAGAGGAGCATATAAAGTAACAGCATATACATATGGAACATTAGAAAACAAATCAAAAGGTTCAAATCAAATAATACAAATGACAGAAGGATACACAGTAACATTTTATGATGAAGATGGAATAACAGTATTAGGAACAAGTACAGTAGATTACGGAACAAATGCAAGTTATACAGGAGCAGAACCAACAAAAGCAGCAACTGGAGAGTATACATATGCATTTGCAGGATGGGAT
>ENA-OOYV01000095-OOYV01000095.1-human-gut-metagenome-genome-assembly--contig:-NODE-95-length-67937-cov-4.563861_pt1 | contig 67937 bp, 52 predicted proteins | sample MGYA00241704_ERZ501380 | MGnify/ENA primary metagenome ERZ501380 (study PRJEB25962, sample SAMEA2042984) | human gut metagenome | biome: human gut; feature: human-associated habitat; material: faeces...
GTAGGCAAACTCCTCGAAAATGCGATAATCCCGCTTCGTGTTGGCATCTGCAAGAATGCTCTTGGCAGCATGCTTGCCAAATCCAAGGTGATACGCCTTCGACGCGTGAGCCTGGGTTGCAAGGACGACGTCTCTCAGACTTTCACGGTTAGAGAGTTGTCCAAACATCAGGACAGCAAGTTGATTCCAACACGTAAACTGTTTGACGTAACGGTTTCCATCGTATTTGTTTGCTATTCTGAGGAATACATCCTTGCCGATGAAGTCTAAGAGCTGCGCGAACACGTATTTTCCTTTATGCATATGCCATTCTACATTAGTCTGGCAAAGATAATTTCAAATCGGCGCGCACTAAAAACCTTTGTAACTACCTAACTTCCAATATTTTCAAAGAACTTTTATGATTTTTTACCGGACACTAATGACCTTGCCATGTAAAAGTTTATAGTGAAAAGCGTTGGCTTTGGCGTTGGCGATTTAGTGTAGAGGGAGTAAAGGCCAAATAAAAGTTAATAGTTGAGAGTTTATAGTGAAATGCGTTGGCGTTGGCATTGGCGATTTAGTGTAAAGAGAGTAAAGAGAGTAAAGAAAGTAAAGAAAGTAAAGAGAGTAAAGAGAGGAGATAAAGCAAATGCCAAAGCTTATAAACTAAATAAGGTATGGAAAAAGCGTTGTTATTATTACTAATGTTCTGGAATATAGAGAATTTCTATGACCCATATCCGTCCGGCCAATACAATGATGCCGAATATACCGCACAAGGGGAGAAGAGGTGGACTTACAACAGGTTTGCAAGAAAGGCAGATGATATAGCCAAGATGATTTTATCTGCTGCAGACAATGAAACCCTTCCTCATATAATAGCTTTTGCAGAGGTTGAGAACAGATATGTGTTGGAACATCTCTTAGACAGAACTATACTAAAGCAATACCAAACCCAATACAGGATTGTTCACAAAGATTCGCCGGATCCGCGCGGTTCGGATGTGGCACTACTGTATAATATAAACAGTTATAAGTTGCTCAATACTCAGTTCCATAAGGTTATATCTGCGCAAAACGATACCCTTGCCACAAGGGAAATTCTTTATGCAAAATTTGTCGGGAGGCAAAACACAGAGGATACATTGCATGTTTTTGTGAATCACTGGCCCTCTAAACGGGGCGGGGGAAAAAGGTCTCAAGGAAGGAGGGAGGCGGCCTCTGCACTGCTCAACAGACTTGCCGATTCTGTTATTTTACGGCATCCGGAGCATATAGTGATTGCCTGTGGCGATTTTAATACATCGCAACCAAATGTGGATTTTGGGAATGTGGATGCTAAACCGGCCGGAGTATTTGGCGATTTGAAAGTTGGTGGCAGCTATAAGTACAAGGGTAAGTGGGAGATGATAGATAACTGCTTCATTTACAGTCCATGGAGAGCAGATTGTGCAAAAGTTGGCAATTCTTTGGATTCTATGGAGACGGAGTGCCTTAGTTATGAACTGTTACTGTTCAATCATCCCTATCTTCTGCTTCCCGACAAAAAATATCTTGGCCTAAAGCCGCGCAGAACCTACGTAGGCCCTGTCTATCAAGGGGGAGTGAGCGACCATCTGCCGTTGGTGCTAAAGGTTTGCAGGTAAACAAATAATATTGTAATTTCGCAAAAGACCTATTATACCGCTAATCAATTAAAAAACCGAATTTTAAAGATTATTTGATAATTAAACTGAATATGAAACCGAACATGAAGAAAGCTCTGCTTATCTGTTTAATGTCTGTTATAGGCTTTACAAATAGTATGTTTGCTCAGACATCTCTTTTGGGGAGTGTAACCGATGTTAACAACAGTGCTGTATCGGGAGCTGTTGTGATGGCGTTGAATGGCAGTTATTTGTAGAATTTATTTCTCAAATGCTCCGTTAAATGTTTATTTCTCAAATGGTTGTGCTAAACCGTTGAAAATCTAAAATAAACTGCAAATCGAACGCGGAATGGCAAGCTTGTTTGCAAATTATGCTAAGGTATGGCGTTTATTGGAGGCCGCTAAATGAAGAAAATATGGTCTCACAAAACAAGGTGGAGATGCCATATTGTTAATTAATGGTTTAGATGGGGCTTTTTTTTACTAAAAAATCGCAGAATTTGCAATTATCTTGTAATTAGACGGTTATTCGGATTGCTTGAAAATTGGGTAACGAGATAGCAACCGTTCGTATTTCTGAGTTCTTCATTGCTTTTCTACAATGTGATAACTCTTGATGTCACAAAGGTACAAAAATAATGCTGGCGAAAAAAGAAGAAAGAGCATCTTTCTCTTTTCGTCAGCATCTTTTTTGAGAGCTGCCACCATAAAAATAAGTTTAGCCCGTTTTGGGTATGTAGCCAACGGAATAAACTAAACTTCATTATCGTCAGCCAGTGGCTGGCGAAATTAAAATGTTGTAGCAAATAGACACTACAATCTAATTACCTTATAATAAGGTGGAAGCATCTTCTTTTATACAACTACTATAAGCGCCTATATAAAAATTTTCGAGAAATCCAAACAAAAATAAGGTAATCTCTAATTAATTTCTTAACTTTGCAAACAAATTAAGAGTACTATGGATATTAAGAAACATATTACGGCTTTGGGATTTGTTCCAAAAAACGGAACGAATGGCATTTATCATAAAATATATGTTGATTATGCCATAGAGATTGATTTTGAAAAACAACGCATTAACTACGGGAGTGGTATTACTGCCGATAGTAAGACTACTCAAAATTTTTCTGATGCGGAAAATTTCGTAGTACTTGAGTGTGTTGATAGATTACTCACAAAAGGATATAAGCCTCAGAACTTAATTCTTGAAAAGACTTGGCCGTCAGGACACGGTACATCTGGACGATTGGATATTTGTGTTAATTGCGAAGATGGTACACCATATATGCTTATCGAATGTAAGACTTATGGCAAGGAGTACAATAAGGAGTTGGCAAAAATCCGTAAGGATGGAGGACAGCTATTTACTTATTTCCAATTATCTGGTGGTAAGGCTGATGTGCTAATGTTGTATGCATCAGAATTGAAAGGAAATAAGTTTGTCTATGTTAACGAGATTATCAAGATTGAAGATGATTATCGCAATGGTGATGTTAAAGACATTTATGAAAAATGGAATAAACTCACTAAGGATAACGGTATCTTCGATTCTTGGGTACAACCATATAATTTCCAGAGCAAGGCTTTAATAAAAGAACAGTTGAAGGAGATAAAAGCAGAGGATTCAAGCTTTATCTTCAATCGTTTTCTTGAAATTCTGCGTCACAATGTAGTATCTGACAAGGGTAATGCTTTTAACAAGATATTTACACTATTTTTGTGTAAGGTTTATGACGAAACAACCACAGGTGAGGGAGAAGAGTTAAAGTTCCAATGGCTTGAGGGTCGAGATAACCACGTAGATTTCCAACTTCGCTTGACAGACCTTTATAGTAAAGGTATGAAAAAGTTCTTGGATAGAACTGTTAGTGACTTCAACAATGAGGATTTCGACAAGCGTTGTGCAAATCTAACACCAGAGACAAAACAATATCTTCTTAAAGAGGTAAATAAACTCCGTCTTGAAAAGAATAACGAGTTTGCAATCAAGGAAGTATATGACAATGCCTCATTTGAGGAAAATGCAAAGGTTGTAAAAGAGGTTGTAGAGTTGATTCAGGGATACAGAATCAGATACAACAAGCGACAACAATATTTGTCAGACTTCTTTGAATTACTTCTTACTACTGGTCTCAAGCAGGAGGCTGGCCAGTATTTTACACCCGTACCTATTGCACAATTTATCATAAAGAGTCTTCCTTTGGATTCTATTATGGCAGAAAAATTATCTCGCAAGGATGGTGAGATTTTGCCATATATGATTGACTATGCGGCTGGTAGCGGTCACTTTATCACAGAGTTTATGCACGAAATACAAGACATCATAAACGCCTGTGATACATCTAAGTATATTGAGGAAACAAGAAAGCACCTTATCAATTGGCAGAATTGCCATTTTGATTGGGCTACAGACTATGTATATGGCATAGAAAAGGATTATCGACTTGTGAAAGTTGGTAAGGTAGGATGCTATTTGCACGGTGATGGTTTGGCAAATGTTATCTTAAGCGATGGACTAGCCAACTTCTACAATAACAAAGAGTATAAGGGTAAGCTACGCAAACAGGTAAATGACGGACAAAAGGATAATCAGCAATTTGATATTATATTGAGCAATCCTCCGTATTCTGTTTCATCATTCCGTCAGACAACTCGAGACTATTATACAGAGCAAGATTTTGAGTTGTACAACTCGTTGACAGATAATAGTTCTGAAGTTGAGTGTTTGTTTATTGAGCGTACCAAACAATTACTCAAAGATGGTGGCATAGCTGGCGTTATACTGCCAAGTTCTATTTTGAGTAATTCGGGCATATACACCAAGGCACGTGAGATTATATTGCAATACTTTGATATTGTCGCAATAGCAGAATTGAGTAGCAATACTTTTATGGCCACCAATACAAATACTGTTGTTTTGTTCCTGCGTCGTAGAGATAACTATTTTGCAGTAAATACAAAGTGTGCAGTTGACGCTTATTTCCGCACATTAAATGATATAACTATTAATGGCATTGAAACACCTGCCTCAAAATATGTAGCTCACGTTTGGGAAGGTCTCGAATATGCCGATTATGTTACATTGTTACAGAAAGCACCAAACGACAAAGTAAAAACACACGAAATCTATGCAGAGTACAAAAAGAAAATCTCTGCAAAGAGTGATGCAAAGTTATATGAGGCGATCTTAAATATTGAGGCTGAAAAGTTTTTGTACTTTATTTTGGCATACCCTCAAAAGGTTGTTATTGTAAAGAGTGGTGAGAAAGATGTGGAGAAACGCTTTTTAGGTTATGAGTTCTCTAATCGTAGAGGTAACGAGGGTATCCACGCAATTCAAAAGGGTAAGAACATTGACGAGTGTACTAAACTTTTTGACGCAAACAACTATGACAATCCAGAAAAAGCAAGCTCTTATGTGTATAGAGCTTTCAAGGGAGATTACATATCGCCAATAGCGGAGGAAATGCAGTCTTATATCAGTCGTATGCCATTGATTGATATGCTTAATTTCAAGAGAGATTCTTTTGAAAAGAATTTGTCTTTGGTAGCAAAAAAAAAAGTAGAGTTCAATACTAAATGGGATAAACGTAGACTTGCTTCATTTTGTCAGACAAATCCGGGGAAAGACCAACTATCATCATTGGATGATTCTTATACGGTTTCATTTATTGAAATGTCATCAGTTTCCAATGAGGGATATATAACGTATAAGGAAGACAAGACTCTTAGGCAACTCAAAGAGGGTAGCTACACCTTGTTTCAAGATGAAGATATAATAATAGCTAAAATTACGCCTTGCATGGAAAATGGAAAGTGTGCTTTGGCTAGAAATCTAACTAATGGTATGGCAATGGGTAGTTCTGAATTTCATGTACTCAGAACTAATAATGACATTGTTATTAATGACTATTTATTTCATTTGTTAAATCGACAGGTTGTCAGAGATCTTGCGGAACAAAATATGACAGGTACAAGCGGTCATAGAAGAGTACCAATAAAATGGTATGAAGATTTGGACATTCCAGTTCCTCCTATTGATGTTCAGAAGCAGATTGTAGAGGAAATCGCAATAGTTGACAAGTCCAATAGTGACGCCAAGTTTTTAATTGACAATAATATTTCAGATATTAGAGCGATTATAAATAGCTTGGTTTCTACAGCAAGTATAAAAGAGTATTTTGACATAAATACACAAACATTGAATCCTACATCTTGTTGGAAAAACGAGTCCTTTACATATGTAGATATTGATTCTGTGGGCAAAGGTGATGGTGGAGTATCATTTGATAAAATTATATTAGGCAAAGATGCTCCATCCAGAGCAAGACGTGTTGCACAAGATAGGACAGTGGTAGTGTCTACGGTTCGCCCTTATCTGAAAGGTTTTGCATATATAGAGAGTGTTCCGGACAAGACTATTTTTTCAACGGGTTTTGCCTTGCTTAAGTCTAAAAATGAGGATACTTATATCTCTAAGTTGTTGTATTACTTGTTTATGTATTCCGATGACTTAATGAAGCAAATGGAAACAGCTATGCCAAAAGCGGCTTATCCAAGTATTAACAAGGAGGATATTGACAACTTTAAGATTCCATTATTGACTATTGATGAACAAGAACGCATCGTAGCCCAAATAGAAGCATTGGAATTAGAGATTACTAAAGCTCGCACTTTGATAGAAAATGCTGCGAGTGAGAAACAAGCAATACTTGATAAATATTTATAAAAATGAGTGATAACAAGAATGATAAATGTATTTCTTTGGAGGATATGTACAAGAAAATGATGAGTACATTATCCTCTGCAAATTATGATTATTCTAAATGGGAAAAGGTTGGTGATGTATATAAGCAATTTTCCATTTATGATACATCTAAATATGAATCGATGTCATCTTCAAATATCATACTTAATAAATAAAGAAATATGCCTAGTTGGAGTGAAATAATAACCGATGTAAACTTGTACTCTAATGCAGCGGTTGAGTTAGATAAAAAGCGAGAAGAGTATTTGAACAAAATACATTCTATCACAGGGCGAAATGTTATTGCGTACTATTCTGGATGGCTCAAAGCTCCAGATGCGCCCCATGTGTCGGTTGATGAACAAGATAAAAATGCTTTTATGACAACTGTATATAAGTTGGATAAAGCAAAAGGACTTGATTTAATTCTTCATACCCCAGGTGGTGATATTGCAGCAACAGAAAGCATTGTTACCTATTTGAAAAGCATCTTTAAAGACGATGTAAGAGCGTTTATTCCCCAGATTTCTATGTCAGCAGGAACAATGATAGCTATGTCTTGCAAAGAAATCATAATGGGAGAGCAATCTTCATTAGGTCCTATTGATCCACAGATGGGAGGAATTGCTTGCCAAGCTGTTACAGATGAATTTAAACGAGCTGTTGATGAAGTTTCTAAAAATCCTGCGACATTAGGACTATGGCAAACAATTATATCTAAATATCATCCCACATTTTTGACAGCCTGTGAAAATGCTGTTGCGTGGTCTGCTAAATTAGCAGAGCAGTGGTTAAGAGAGGTTAACCAAGATATAGATTTTGACAAAATTAAAAATGTTTTCTTGAATCATAATAATAGCTACTCTCATAGTAGACATCTATCCAAACAAGATTGTAAGAATGCAGGATTAAATGTAACCGATTTAGAGGCAAATCAAGAATTGCAGGATGCCGTCTTAAGTTTGCACCATTGCTATATGATATTATTAGATAAATTCTTGATTTCCAAAATTGTCGAAAATAACCTTGGGGGTCGATATATGCAAAATTATAATGCTAAAGGTTAACCACTCAATGAGAAATACGACAATGGCGACCGCATCGTGAGGTCGCCATTGTCGTTTACAGTTTCATTCCTCTACTTTTCTTTGGCTGTGTAGGCTGTCGGAACGATTGCCGAAGTTTATCGTATTGCTCGCTGAACCATTGGCTGAGAGGTATTCGATTTGCGGTTAAGGTGAGCCGTCTGTCGTTATCTCGCAGAATTTGTAGAGGGGTATTATCCGTAGCAAACCATCGGTTATGCTCCGAGGAGAATAGTCGCCCCGTAAAGTTTAGAACCTTACCCTTAATCAGCTCGGCAAAATCCATTGCCGAAAGCCCGATTTGCTTGGCAAGGCGTTCTAATCTTAAAAGATTGGCAAAATCGGGATACCAACGATAAGCAGTATTGATTATATAATTGAGGTTGTTTTTCTCCTCCTTATGCTCTGCCTCCTTTGCTTCAAGAGCCTTGCGATGCTCATTATCCTTGTTCATCATTGCCCTGCTATGCTCCACCTCCATTTGCTTGATGTTGGATTGCAATTGTTCGATAGTTTCATCTCGGATGGCTATTTCATCCTGTAAATCCTCGTTCTTACGTTCCAATGATTTCATCTTACCGCTGCCGAAAAGAGAACTCACTCCACTTGCAAGAGCTGTAGCTGCATCGGTGGCTACGCTTTTGAGTTTATCGGTGCGTATCTCCGATTTCACCTGTTTTAGTTCTTGCTCGGCAAGATCTATTTGGTGTTCCTTATGCTGCCTCTCAGCTTCTATGCGTTGAAGTTCGGCTCGCTACTTCTTGATGATGAAGTCGTTACGCTCCAAATGCTCCTTGCCTGTCTCTGTTTTGGATTGACCTCGCTCCATTGATAGGATTTCGGATGCCAATGTCTGTATCTGCATCATATCATCATCGTTGAGTTTTCGGCTCTTGCCCGTTTCGTGGTCCATCCAATCGAATACGATATGAGCGTGGTAGTTTGGTTTGAACCATTTGCCACCGATTTGAAAACTCTCCTTATCGTCTGGGGGTGACTCTCCACCAAGCCAATGCCCCTCGTCTTTGTGCAAGAATATTTGTAGCGGTGTGATACCCCAACGCTCTTGGCACTCCTCACCAAATCTGCGAACATCCTCCAATGTGGTATCTGACTTGATGAGTAACACTCCCTCACGAATGGGTGAGCATCCCGCCACCTTGATAATTTTACCACTCTTGGTTTTGCGTTCTCGCTCCTTTTCCTGCATCGCCCGACCTATCTTTTCCTTTACCATCTGCTTGATGTTGTCGTAATGCCTCTGCAAGTCGTAGTTGTCAAAACGAGGATTTATCAAATGCTTATTATCAGCAACGAGTTGGGGTATAAGGTAGATTTTCGCCTCTTCGATATTTCGCATATATTCGGGAGTTCTTAGGTTGTGAGCCTTGCTTGAAGATATGTTACAAGGCTTGATATGTATGCTGCTTTTTACTGCCATTGTTATTCTGTTTTATTGTTTGCAATTTCCTTACCTTTACATCAGAAACGAGTTATTTGACAGCATTGCACCGCAAAACGCTGAAAATCGCACGGTTGCCAATTCGTTACTATTATTTCTCAAATGGTTGTGCTAAACCGTTGAAAATCTAAAATAAACTGCAAATCGAACGCGGAATGGCAAGCTTGTTTGCAAATTATGCTAAGGTATGGCGTTTATTGGAGGCCGCTAAATGAAGAAAATATGGTCTCACAAAACAAGGTGGAGATGCCATATTGTTAATTAATGGTTTAGATGGGGCTTTTTTGGATAAAAGTGACTAAATTTGTGGAGATACAACAATACGGCAGATGAAACAGTATTTAGACCTTTTAAAAAAGATAATGGATGAGGGTGTGGTTAAAGGAGACCGCACGGGAGTTGGTACAAAGAGCATCTTTGGGCATCAGATGGGATTTAACCTCAGCGAGGGTTTCCCGCTACTTACAACAAAGAAACTGCATCTTAAATCCATTATTTACGAGCTTCTTTGGTTCATTAAGGGGGATACAAATATCAAATATCTTAATGATCACGGAGTTTCTATATGGGATGAGTGGGCAGACGAGAATGGCGAGTTAGGACCTGTTTACGGTGCCCAGTGGCGTAGATGGAAAACCGCAGACGGAAGGGAGATAGACCAGCTCTCTGAGCTTATGGAGCAACTAAAAAACAATCCAAATTCCAGAAGGCTTATCATATCTGCGTGGAATGTGGGGGAGATTGAGAAGATGGCTCTGCCTCCGTGCCATTCACTATTTCAGTTTTATGTTGCAGAGGGGAGGCTCTCTTGTCAGTTGTATCAAAGGAGTGCAGACACCTTTTTGGGAGTTCCCTTTAATATTGCATCGTATGCCCTGTTAACAATGATGATTGCAAAAGTATTGGGATTGCAGCCGGGAGATTTTGTACACACTCTTGGCGATACCCATATTTATCTTAATCATTTTGAGCAGGTTAAAGAACAATTGGGCAGAACACCTAGATCATTGCCAAAGATGATTATAGAGGGGGATCAAAAATCTATATTCGATTTTAAATATGAAGATTTCAAGTTGGTTGACTATAACCCGTATCCATCTATAAAGGCCCCTATTGCTGTGTAATGCCAAATTGCGTTTATGTTAGGTTTATTTGCTGCAAAAGCACCATTAAGCACTATAAACTTTCAGCTATACACTTAGTTATGAAGCCGGGTGTTGCGCAGTTAACCATGTGTGGAGTGATGTTCCAATGAAATAAAATGATAATATATGCTTTCTATTATAGTAGCCACAGATTTGAATAATGCCATAGGACGTAATAACGAGCTTTTGTGGCACATTTCGGAAGATCTTAAATATTTTAAGAGTGTAACGCAGGGGCACCCTGTGATAATGGGTAGGAAAACATACGAGTCTATAGGCAGGCCACTCCCAAAAAGAGAGAATATTGTACTTACAAGAGGCAATATCCCAACCCCCGCAATCAAGACGGATAGCAGAACATCTTTTAGAGTGGAACATTCTATAGATGAGGCTATAAAGATTGCAAAAGAATCGCAGGAGGAATATTTTGTTGTGGGTGGCGGCGAGGTCTATAACCGAACTTTCCCGTATGCTCAGAGGCTATACATAACAAAAATATATGCAGAGGCCAAAGATGCAGATACCTTTTTCCCTGTTATTCTTCCCGACAAATGGCAGATAGAGAGCAGGAGCGGAAAGATTCATGACAAGGAGAACGATATAGACTTTGAGTTTTTAGTCTTTGAGAGGGTGTGAATATGTTGCATATAATTAGGCGTTAGCATTGGCGTTAGCGTTAGCTATTTTTAGGGTAAAGAAAGCTAAAGCCAAAGCTAAAGCTAAAGCCAAAGCCAAAGCCAATAAACTATAATACGATACTATGGAAAGAGGTAACTTTGGTAGCAAGTTTGGAATTCTTGTTGCCATGACAGGGTCTGCTGTAGGCCTTGGCAATTTATGGAGGTTCCCGTTTCTTGTGGGGACCAATGGAGGAGCAGCATTTATACTAATCTACCTTCTCTTTGTAATTTTTCTATGTTTGCCTATAATGTATTCTGAGTTCCTTATAGGAAGGCGAGCGCAGGCAAATGCATTTGGCGCTCTAAATAAATTGGCACCAAAAGGCAGATGGGGGGTAATAGGTATAGTGGGTGTTATAGGTGCAACAACAATACTCTCTTTCTACTCTGTTGTTGGCGGGTGGACAGTAGACTATATGTGTAAAGCTATCACATTTTCTTTTAATACTACAGATGCAAACGAACTTAACAATCTCTTTACGGAATCTGTATCCTCTACGGTTGAGCCTGTGGTATATATGCTCATATTCCTGTTATTAACCGGAGTTATTGTAATGGCAGGCGTTGAAAAAGGTATAGAGAAATATGCCAAGATAATGATGCCGGTACTGTTTATAATGGTGGTGCTCATAGCAATAAGATCTGTAACACTGCCTAATTCGGCTGAAGGACTAAAATTCCTTTTCTATCCAGATTTCTCACAGGTTACATCAAAGACCATATTAGCAGCTCTCGGGCAATCTTTTTTCTCGCTCAGTCTGGGTATGTGCTGTATCTTAACTTATGGCTCGTACGTTAAGAAGAGTGAGAATATAATCTCTCTATCTGCCTCAACAGCACTTGCAGATACCCTCTTTGCCATTATAGCCGGAATGGCCATTATGCCGGCGGTATTCTCATTTGGCATCTCTCCGTCTGAGGGGGCAGGGCTTGTGTTTGTAACCCTTCCAAGGGTATTTGCCCAAATGTCTTTTGGAGGTGTAATAGCAATTCTGTTCTTCGTGTCGCTGTTCTTGGCTGCAATTACATCATCTATCTCTGTATTGGAGATAATAGTTGCATTCTTTGTAGAGGAACTTAAATTTAAAAGGACAAAAGCTGTGATAGTATCTTTGAGCGGAATAACGGTTTTGTCATTACTATGTTGCCTGTCTCAAGGCGTTTTATCTGATATTAAGCTATTTGGCCTTAACTTTTTTGATCTGTTCGACAAGCTCTCATCCGATTATCTTATGACAATAGGTGGACTCCTCATTGTTATCTTTGTGGGATGGCGCATGAAACGTTCAGATGTTATGGATGAACTTACAAGTGGTAATACCCTTAAGATTAAAAAATGGTTCCTTAACGTCACATATTTTACCATAAGGTTTGTGGCACCTGTGGTGATACTAATTGTTATGCTAGGCTCTATTTTTGGTTAGAATTTTATATACATTTGCAGACGCTGACGGAGTGCCGGCATGAAAGTGGATATTCGGCAGCTTCTCGAATGCTTTAAAATCTATAAATATGAATAAAAATGCTTTAAAAAGGGATCTGTTAAAGATAAAAGAGGTAGCGCCCTTAGTTCATAACATTACCAATTTTGTGGTAATGAACAATACTGCAAACGCTTTGCTCGCAATTGGAGCCTCTCCTGTTATGGCCCATGCAAAAGAGGAGATGGTTGAGATGAGTTCAATGGCAGGGGCATTGGTAATAAATATAGGTACACTTACCCCGGATTGGGTAGATGCCATGATAATAGCAGGCAAAAATGCCGTAAAACGAGGCATCCCTGTTGTGTTAGACCCTGTTGGAGCAGGAGCAACAACTTATAGGACAGAAAGCTGTGTGCGCATAATGAGTGAATGTATGCCAAACATAATAAGGGGTAACGGATCTGAGATAATGGTGTTGGAGCAGGCATATTCAAAGTACCTTGCACAAAACGGAAAGAAGGTAGGTGTCTTGGAGAGCGAAGAGATAAAGAGTAAAGGCGTAGACAGTACGGCATCATCCAATGCAGCTGTTGAGTCTGCAAAACGTTTGGCAAAACTTACAGGAGCAGTTGTCTCTATAAGTGGAGCAACAGACTATATAACAGATGGAGAGACAGTTAATACTGTTCCAATAGGCTCCCCAATGATGACAAAGGTTACAGGGTTGGGCTGTAGCGCATCTGCAATAACCGGAGCATTCGCAGCCGTAAATAAAGATTATCTTGAGGCCGCTACCAACGCAATGTTCATTATGGGACTTGCCGGCCATTCCGCTGCCGCAAAATCAAATGGCCCCGGTTCTCTGCAACTTAACTTCTTAGATGAGCTGTACAACGCCACAGACAACTATTTTTCAAAAGAAAAGGCAGAACGGCTGTTCAAGACACCTTTGTATTTGGTTACAGACAGGCATTTCTTTGGCTTGGATACTACGCTTCCCGACAATCAATGCAAGGCAGATAACCTGTTGGAAAAAACTGTCCTTGAGGCGGTTGAGAACGGAGTGAGCATGGTGCAGCTTAGAGAAAGAGTGTAGCAGCGAGGAGTTTATATACCTTGCAAAAAGACTCCACAGAATGCTAAAGCAGTACAATGTTCCACTTATCATAAATGACAGGATAGATGTTGCTCTTGCAGCCGATGCAGAGGGGGTTCATGTTGGACAATCAGACAGTTCCGTTGATGAAGCTCGCAGGATTTTGGGGCCGTCAAAGATTATAGGGCTCTCTGTTGAGACATTGGAGCAGGCTGTTGATGCAAACAGTTATGATATAGATTATATTGCAGTATCACCTGTCTTTAGAACCCCGACAAAGACAGATACCAACGATGGCTTTGGATTAGACGGCTTGTCTATGGTGGCATCATTCTCAAAACACCCTGTTGTCGCTATTGGCGGCATACATAAAGAAAATGCATTGGATGTAATGAATGCCGGAGCGGATGCAATAGCAGTTGTGTCTGAGATAATGGCAGCCAAAGAACCCGGCAGAGCAACAGCAGAACTGCTTGAAAGTTGCGTTGGAGTAAAGATCGCATGGAGAGATATAGCTTGGAGCAGCATAGTTCCAACCTATAATGAGATAATATCAATGCCGTTCCTCAAAGAGCTCGAAAAAGGGACTCTGAAGCCGGAAAAATTCACATATTACCTTGCTCAAGATACACTTTACTTAAAGGTATTTGGAGAAAATATGCTAAAAATGGGGGCTATGCCTGAGATGGCGTCTTACAAGGAGCATTTTAAAAGATTCTACAACGAGACTGTTGAGTTTGAGAACATGTTGCACGAAACGTTGAGGCAGAAACTTCATGCCTATGCCGTATCAGATGAGGAGAAGAATACAATGGGAACAGCTTGCAAGGAGTACACAGAGCATCTGAACAGGCTCACAGCAACAGGTGATGCGGCCAAAGCTGCGGTTGCGCATTTAGCCTGTTTCTGGGTTTATGCCGAGGTTGGTAAACAGCTTAAATCTGTTTCTGAAAACCCTTACAAAGAGTGGATAGACGGTTATTCAAGTGAACTTTTTGACGAGAGCGTTAGAATCTACCTTGATATCTGCTGTACTCTTGCTGCAAGTAGAACAGAGGAGCAGAGACGGGAGCTGGTGGAGATTTTCAAGAGATCTACTGTTCTGGAGTATGATTTCTGGTCTTACGCCTATACTAAAAACTAGCTAAAAAGGCAACTACTGTGTTACGCTTGCTTCGCATATCCTCATTTACAATAAGTAAACTCCGGTGTGCTCAGCTTCGCAAGCCTTGTACTTGCACTTTTTATCTAATTTTTAACATGTTGCTGTTTGTGTAATAAATAGCTATTAGAAAAAATGAAGAGTTTAAAGGAGATAGGCGAGTTTGGGTTTATTGAGAGTTTTACCAATAGGTTCAAACCGCTTCTACAGAATAATGTAACAGGAATAGGGGATGATTGCGCTGTCTTTGCCAAAGATGGCGCAACAGACTCTATTTTTACCACAGACCTGCTTGCAGAGGGGGTACATTTTATTAGAGATAAGATCTCTGCATACGAACTTGGTTACAAAAGTGTGGCCGTTAACCTTAGCGATATTGCTGCAATGGGTGGTATTGCAAAGGGGACGTTTCTCTCAATTGCAGTACCTCCCAATGTGTCGTTTGACTATTTGGATGAGTTTATGAACGGATACCTTGCAATAAGCAGGGAGTTTAATGTGCCGCTTTTGGGTGGCGACACAACCAAATCTTTACGTGATCTTGTCATAAATATTGGCGTAACAGGGGAGGTCGAGCATGAGAGGGCAAAGATGCGGTCCATGGCTCAGCCGGGCGATATAATCTGCGTAACCGGAACCCTTGGAGATTCTGCCGGAGGCTTGCAAATAGTTCTTGCAGAAAAAGATAAAGACGCATTGGATAATCTTGCCGCAAATGACTCACGGGTGCAATATATGCTTGGCAGGCACTATATGCCAAAGCCAAGACTTAACGAGGGGCGGGCACTTAACCGTTTTGATGCCGTTCATGCAATGATGGATATTTCAGACGGTATAGGATCTGATCTGCAGCATATCCTAAAGATGAGTAATATGTCTGCAGTGATAGATGTGGATAAGTTGCCTGTTTCGTCTCAACTCAGAGGATATTTTGGAGATAAAGGGGAGCACTATTTGAGAGAATTGGCTATATCCGGCGGTGAGGATTACGAGCTGCTTTTTACTGTAGACAGGTATGAGATAGATGCGGTAAAAACCCTTCTGAAGAGTTTGACAGGTATGGAACTGCACGAGATTGGATATGTAACGCCGGTGCAAAAAGGAACTCAACCGTCTGTTACATGGATGTATAAAGGGGTAAAGCTCAATGAAACATTTAATGGATATAATCATTTTTTGGCAAAATAAGATAATTTGTTTCCCGACAATTTATCGGGACGGAAAAGGGAGATAATAGATGAAACCGAACATGAAAATAGCGAGAGTATTGACAATAGCCGGCAGTGATTCGGGCGGAGGAGCCGGTATTCAGGCAGATATAAAAGCTATCTCAGCCACAGGTTCTTATGCGGCTTCTGCAATTACTGCTGTAACTGTGCAGAATACGGTTGGGGTAAGGGATGTGTTTCCATTGCCAATAAACATTGTAACAGGGCAGATAGAGGCGGTTTTGGATGATATTGGAGCGGATGCAATCAAGATTGGAATGCTTCACAGTGTTGAGGTTATTGAGGCTGTGCGTACAGAGCTGTTAAAGTACAGGGTTAAGAATTTGGTTATTGATCCTGTGATGGTGGCAACATCCGGGGACAGACTCATCAATGAGGATGCTGTTTCTGCGCTAAAGGAGAGATTGCTTCCGTTGGCTACGGTTATCACCCCCAATATACCCGAGGCGGAGATTCTGCTCGGTCGTAAGTTAGACAGACAGAAGGAGTTGGCTTCTGCGGCGGAGGAGCTGTCTGCGGTGCTTACATCTTTGGCTTCTGCCCAAGGCTCTGACAATAAAGTCTCGGTTCTTTTAAAGGCGGGACATCTTACAGAGGAGCGTTTGGTGGATATTTTCTATAATGCGCAAACGGGGGAGACTCTTCATTTGGATTCAAGGAGGATAAACACAAGAAATACGCACGGAACAGGGTGTACAATGTCCTCTGCTTTTGCATCGTTTCTGGCTCGCGGGTTCTCTCTCAACGATGCCGCAGACAAGGCAAAGGATTATATCAATAGTGCAATTATTGCTGCTGCCAAGGATGGCAGTGTGGGTACAGGGCACGGACCTGTAGCACACTTCTTTATGCTTGTGAACAAATGATTATGGAGAGCATGACTATATCACATTGAATGTACCCCCCTCCTCTGTAGCCAATTTATGGCTGTTTTTCAGAGACTTTATCGGAGTGACCCAAATATAGTCATGCCTTTAACGGTAAGCAGATATTTTTGACGCGGGTGACGAGGTTTGCCCGGATATAGCAAAGTAACGAACCCCTCTTTAATTTAATGGCTGGTGTAAGTGAATATTCCATAAAGTTTTCGCGGTCTCTAAGGCCTATTGCAGCCATCATCTCTTTTACAGACAAGTGGTTGTTTGCTATAATTTCAATAAGACGAATAATTTTGTCATTGTCTGTGATTAGTTGATTCTTTGAACTTGTCGGGGTACTTGTCGGGAATATAATCTACGACCAATACAAGCTCCCTCTTCACCAGTTTTATAGCAGGCTCTATGGTTGCCGTCAAAACAGCTACTACACCTTTTTTGTAGATATATATGCAACGACCTCTTTAGCGGAGCTTGTTTATCTTCTTGGAAAAGCCTATTAATATCAGAGATAGCCATTATTTGAAAGTGATTTTGAGGGTGAGATAAGGAAGTTAAGGGAGAAATGAGTAATTTTGTCGGGAAGCAAAATATGGTAAAAGAATGGGCGAAAATTCAAAGATTGTTGAGACTCCGTTGATGCGTCAGTACTTTAAGGTTAAGGCTGAGCATCCCGACGCATTGTTGCTTTTTAGGGTGGGGGATTTCTACGAGACATTTGGTGAGGATGCGGTTACGGCAAGCAGGGTATTGGGAATTGTGCTTACAAGAAGGGCAAACGGGTCTGCGCAGTTTGTTGAGTTGGCGGGGTTTCCGCATCATGCTTTGGACAATTATCTGCCTAAATTGGTGAGGAGCGGGTTTAAGGTTGCGGTGTGCGACCAATTGGAGGATCCAAAACTTACAAAGAAGATTGTAAAACGTGGTATTACAGAGTTGGTTACCCCTGGTATTGCCTATTCAGACCAGCTGTTGGACCAAAAGGAAAACAATTATCTGTGCGCTGCCTCTTTTGATGGAAAGCGGGGTGGCGTTGCATTTCTAGATATATCTACCGGAACTTTTAGGGTTGCAGAGGGCGACTTGGATTATATTGATATGCTCCTCTCCTCTATGTCTCCAAAGGAGATAGTCATCCAAAGGGGGTATAGGGATGGCTTTAGAGAGCGGTTCGGCGATAAATACTATCTGTCGTATATGGACGAGTGGGCCTTTGCAAACCAGGCTTGCGAGGACAAGCTCAAGGAGCAATTTTCGTTGGCTTCATTAAAAGGATTTGGTGTTGAGGGGATGAATTTGGCAATTACGGCGGCAGGGGCAATTCTTTTCTATTTGGAGCAAAATCATAATAAGAGTGTGAGCCAACTCTGTTCGATTGGGCGTATAGAGAGAGACAGATATGTATGGCTGGACAGGTTTACTGTAAGGAACTTGGAGCTGTTTGCATCGGCCGCCCCGGATGGGGTCTCGCTTTTGCAGGTTATAGACAAAACTTGCTGTCCGTTGGGCGCCAGATTATTAAGGAACTGGCTTTCTCTGCCTATAAAAGAGTTGGACGAGATAAGGGAGCGGCACTCGGTTGTTGAGGCTTTTTATAATGATTCTTGCAGATTGGATGAGTTGAGGGAGCTGCTTGGCAATGTGGGGGATTTGGAGAGGATAATATCTCGGGCTGCTGCAGGAAAGATAATGCCAAGAGAGCTTAACCAACTTAAACGTGGGCTTAAGCAACTGGAACCTATAAAGCAATTGATGGCAGCGTTGGTAGAAGAGGAAGGCAATGAACAATTGGACTTTGCGGTAATAGACGCTGTAAGGAGGCTGTGTAATGATATTGTATTGTTTAGTGAGCTACAAAACTATATAGAGAAGCATCTGTTGGCGGATCCTGCCCCTATGTTTGGTAAAGGGGATATTATTGCAGATGGTGTAGACAGTGAATTGGACGAATTGAGACAGATAGCACGCCATGGGAAGGATTATCTGCAGCAGCTTCAGGAGAGGGAGATAGAGAGGACAGGCATACCATCTTTAAAGATTAGCTATAACAATGTGTTCGGCTACTATTTGGAGGTAAGGAACACGCATAAAGAGAAGGTTCCGCCGGAGTGGATAAGAAAGCAGACTCTTGTTAATGCAGAACGTTACATAACGCAGGAGCTAAAGGAATATGAGGAGAAGATTTTAGGGGCAGAGGAGAAGATAACGTCAATAGAACAGCGTATATACCAGCAGATTGTAGCGGAGGTTCAGCGAAATATTCCGGCAATTCAAGCTGTGAGTAAGGTGGTGGCAAAGATAGATGTATTATCGTCATTTGCAGCATTGGCAATTAGCAACCGTTACTGCAAACCTCAGATTAACGATTCGCTTGAAATAGATATTACGGAGGGCAGGCATCCTGTTATTGAGACCCTTATGAAGCCAGGAGAGGAGTATGTACCAAATTCGCTTCATTTAGATTCAAATGATGAGCAGATAATGATTCTTACAGGTCCTAATATGGCCGGTAAATCCGCGCTTTTGAGACAGACCGCACTTATTGTGCTAATGGCGCAGATAGGCTCGTTTGTTCCGGCAAAGGCCGCATCATTAGGGGTTACAGACAAGATTTTTACAAGAGTGGGGGCCTCTGATAACATATCTCGCGGAGAGTCCACCTTTATGGTAGAGATGACAGAGACAGCTACTATCCTTCACAATATATCCAACCGCTCCTTGGTGCTTTTAGATGAGATAGGCAGGGGTACAAGTACTTTTGATGGTATGTCAATTGCTTGGGCCATAGTTGAATACCTGCATGAGTGTGGAATGAGGCCAAAAACGCTTTTTGCTACTCACTACCATGAGCTTAATGAGTTAGAGGAGATATATCCAAGGGTTAAGAACTGGCATATATCGGTAAAGGAGGTTGGGAATAAGGTGTTGTTTCTTAGAAAGTTAGCCCCAGGGGGCGTTGCCCACAGCTTTGGTATTCATGTGGCTCGGATGGCCGGCATGCCAAAGAGAGTTATAGAGTCGGCGGAGCGTACTCTGCATCAATTGGAAAATACAGGAGATTCTTGTGAAGGGGCGAGCGGAGGTTTGGAAAAGAGTGGTTGTAAAGAAGAGAAGAGAGGAAAAAAGAGAGGGCGCAAGGGTGATGACGACGGCTTGCAACTCTCGTTCTATCAGTTGGATGATCCGCTGCTGTTAGATCTTAAAAATGATCTTGTAAAATTGGATATTAATAATATGACTCCGTTGGATGCGTTTGACGCCATACGGTCGTTGAAGTCTAAACTTGGGGTGTAAACGGATTAATAGCAATTATTTTGGCGTGTTTGTATAATCCATTTTGATATAAGGTGAAAAGAAATTAACTAAATATATGATTATGAGAAAACTAATTTTATCTATGGCAGTTGCGACCATGACTATTTCGGCGTGGAGCTGCACTCAAAGCAAAGAGGCTAAGACCGAAAAGGATATTGAAAAGGTAATGCAAGATAATAAGGTGGTAGGTTTGGCTGTGGCAGTGGTAAAGGATACCAATATTGTCTATTCCAAGGCATTCGGCCTTAAAGATATAGAGAAGAATGAGCCATTGGAGTTGGATGATATATTTAGAATTGCCTCTATCTCTAAATCATTTACAGCTACAGGTATAATGCAGATGGTGGAGCAGGGTAAGATTAAATTGGAGGAGGATGTGTCTGAACTTGTAGGCTATCCAATCAGAAATCCTAAATACCCAGATACTCCTATTACTGTTAGGATGTTGCTCTCACATACCTCATCTATAAACGATTCGGAGGGGTACTATCAGCCAGGTGTTATAAATATCCTAAACCCTGCGGTCAACGAAACATACGCCAACGCGTATAATGATTATGAACCAGGTACATCATACGAATATTGCAACCTCAACTTTAACATGATGGGCACGATATTGGAGAAAGTTAGCGGTGAACGTTTTGATAAATATATTGTGAATCATATACTTAAACCTATTGGTGTAGAAGGCGGATATGAAGTTGCAACCTTGGATTCTACAAAATTCGTAACTCTTTACGAGTACGATGCTGTAAATGATAAGTTTATTCCATCACCAGAAGCATATGCACCAAGAAGGGATCAGATTGCAAACTATGAGTTCGGTTTTTCAACCCCTGTCTTCTCACCTACAGGAGGTATGAAACTTACCCCAATCGGTCTTGCAAAGGTTATGATGATGCATATGCACAAAGGGTTGGCATACAACAATGGACAGCCTGTAAGAGTTATTGAGGAGAGCTCGGCAGAAATAATGCAGAGCAGGATAGCCTATCCAACAGATGAGGGGGATGCATACGGATTTGCAATAAGGACAACAGAGCAGCTTATAGATGGCGTGCTTATGAAGGGACATACCGGCGGTGCGTATGGCGTTCTTACCGCAATGTTCTGGCAGCCGGATGAAAACTGGGGTCTTATCATTATGACCAACGGCTGCAACGAAAAGCGCGACCACAACTTTATGACTATTCATAGGGATGCCGCGAGAGTATTGTACAATAATTGGATCGCAAAGGATAAATAAAAAGGTAACTGCTGCGTGAGAAGAGTCTTAATTATAACATATTATTGGCCGCCTGCAGGAGGTTCGGGGGTGCAGAGGTGGCTTAAATTCTCCAAATACCTACCGGAAAACGGGTGGGAGCCTGTTATTTATACCCCTCTTAATCCCGACAACAATTCCATCGATAAGTCTCTTGTTGCAGATATTCTGCCCGGGACAGAGGTTGTTAAGAGAAAGATTTGGGAGCCGTATGGATTTTATAAGGCTCTAACCGGCAAGAAGGAGATAAAGGCCAATACAATATCGGATTCTTCTGACAACAGATCATTTATAAAGAGGTTAAGTCTTTGGATAAGAGGTAGTTTTTTTATCCCGGACCCAAGATGTTTTTGGATAAGGCCAAGCATTAAATTTCTGTGCAGGTACCTCAAAGAGCATCCCGTTGATGCAATTATAAGTACAGGCCCGCCTCATTCCATGCACCTTATAGCCAAAGGGGTGAGCTGTAAGACCGGCTTACCGTGGATAGCTGATTTTAGAGATCCGTGGACAGAGATCTTTTACTTTAAGCATCTTAATCTTGGCAAATGTGCCTTAAACAAACATAAAAGGTTAGAACAGAGTGTACTGGATGAAGCAAAAAAAGTTGTAGTTGTATCTTCAAAAATGCAGAATGACTTTAAGCGTAGGACATCTACCCCCGTAGAGATTATAACAAACGGATATGATCCTGCAGATTTTGAAAAAGTTGTGCCTGCAAAAGAGGATCTTACGGTGGAGAACGAGAAGCCGTTTGTATTGACTCATACAGGAATCTTTGTAGATAACGGTAACCCTAACGAGTTGTGGCGTGTCCTTAAAGATAAGGCTATTGCAGATAGTGGATTTGCACACAGATTAAGAATAAGACTCATTGGAAAGGTAGACGATTCGGTAATTAAAAGCATAGCTGATGCCGGTCTTTTATCCAATACGCTAAATATGGGGTATATGCCGCATTTGGAGACTATTGCATGGCAAAAGTCTGCGGATGTGCTGTTGCTCCCGCTAAGAAAGGAGCCCGAAGCTGCAGCAATCCTCACCGGTAAATTCTTTGAATACATTGCGTCGGGAAGAAAAATATTGGCTTTTGGGCCTGTAAATGGAGATTTGGGAAGGACTTTAGCAGAGACCGGTGGCGGAATGATTGTGGATTTTGAAGATAGAGCCGGAATTAAGTCTGCGATAGAGAGGCTTTATGATGAGTTCCTGAATGACTCTGCAAACGAGTTGTCAAGCGGGGGTAGCGGCAATGATAACAGGGAGAGGAACAGGGCTGCCGTAGCAGAAGAGACAACAGTTGCCCAAAAGTATTCGAGACGCTCTCTTGCTGCGGATTATGCAAAGTTGCTGGACGACTCTGTTGATAGTTTATAGAGAAAGACGTTGGCTTTGGCGTTAGCATTGGCATTAGCGTTTGCTATTTTGAAAAGTAAAGAGAGTAAGGAAAGTGAGAAGGTAAAATTATATTAAAGATAATGGATAAAAATTGTTTTAAAAAGATTCTGCCATACCTGTTGTGTATATTGGCGTTTGTAGTAATTGCGTATGCGTACGCACCGCAATTACTTACAGGAAAGGTTGTAAATCAGTCTGATATATCCAGTTGGCAGGGTATGTCAAATGAGATAGTAACATATAACAACGAGCATCCGGGAGAGAGGGCCCTATGGACCAACTCTATGTTTGGCGGTATGCCGGCTACCTCTATCTCTGTTATTTACAAAGGGGATTATACACAGCCTGTGTATGATCTCTTCTTTACGGGAGAACGCCCTGCGAGCTATCTGCTTATAAGCCTTATTGGAGGATTCCTGCTCTTTTTGGCTTTTGGCGTAAACTATTGGTTGGCTTTTTTGGGGGCGATTGCCATAACGTTCTGCTCATACAATATGCAGATTATCCAAGTGGGCCACAACTCAAAAATGGTTGCAATAGCCTTTATGCCGTGGGTGTTAGCCTCCGTGGTATATGCTTATAGAAAGTGTGGAGCGTGGGGTTCGCTCTTTTTTGCTTTTGCCTTGAGCTTTCAGATAAAAGCAAACCATCCGCAGATTACATACTATCTGGCAATCATTATCTTGGGCTATGCAATATGGCAACTTTGTGCAGCCATAAAAGAGAGGGTTCTGCCCCGCTTTATAAAGGTATCACTAATGCTTCTTGTTGGGGGTTTGTTGGGTATAGCAACAAATATAAACCATCTGTTGCCAACTTATGAGTATGCACAGCATACAATGAGAGGCGGCTCTGAATTGGCCGATGCAGCTCAGACGCAAGCTCAGGCAGGTGATTCAGACAACAGTCAAACAGTATCTTCGCAGGACAATTCCTTGGCAAAGCCTGTCCACAAGACCCGCAAAGGGTTAGACCTCGACTACGCAACACAGTGGTCATACGGAATAGATGAAACAGTCAACTTGTTGATTCCAAACTACAAAGGCGGAGTATCAAAACCGTTGGGAACAGATTCAAACACATACAGATTTTTAGTCAGCAGCGGATATGATCCTCAGACACTGCAATATTTCTCGCAATATTGGGGCCCTCAGCCATTTACTGCAGGCCCTATGTATATGGGTGCTGTATGTGTATTTTTGTTTGTACTTGGATTCTTTGTCTTAAAAGGGGGAATCAAATGGTGGATAGGTGGAGTTTCGCTTCTTGCACTTATGCTTGGCTGGGGCTATCACTTTATGCCGGCCTCAGAACTGTTCTTTAACTACGCCCCAATGTACAACAAGTTCAGAACAGTCTCCATGATAATTACAATATTGCAGATAACCGTTCCAATCCTCGCAGTATTGGCAGTTAATCAGATACTTAATGTTAATTCTCAGCTTCCAAACAAAAAACGAGTAAGGAACGCTATATTTGCAGCCCTTGGAATTACCGGAGGGTTTTGCCTGTTGGTGTCTCTATTCCCTTCCATTGCCGGAAGTTTTATCTCTGAAGCAGAAGCGCAGATACCGCCGCAGATTATGGCCCCTGTTGTTGAGGACAGAATAGCGCTCCTAAAGGCAGATGCTATTAGATCTTTGCTATTCATATTGTTAGGGGCAATAGTTCTTTGGCTGGGGTATCTAAAGAGGTTGAAACCTGTAGCAGCAACTGCACTGCTTGCATTGTTGGTATTGGTAGATCTTTGGAGTGTAGATAAACGCTATCTTAATGATTCGCACTTTGTGACAAAGAGCCAGTTTACAAGCATCTTTATGCAGAGACCGGTGGATAAGCACATATTAATGGATAAAGACCCTGATTATAGGGTTTTGGATCTCTCTGTAAATACATTCAATGATGCCTATATCAGCTATTTCCATAAAACCATAGGTGGGTATAGCGCCGCAAAACTGCAGCGATACCAAGATCTTATAGACAACTGTCTTGTTAAAGAGATTCCGCTACTGAATAACGAGATAACAGCGGCAATCAAAGAGGGGTATCTGCCGGATACACTAAGCTATTACCCTGTTCTTAGTATGCTGAATGCAAAATATATTGTAAAGGACGGAAATATTCCTCCGGTAGTAAATCATCATGCACTTGGCAATGCCTGGTTTGTAAAGGATGTGAAAACAGTAAACTCTGCTCCACAGGAGATGGAGGCTTTAAAAAGCATAGACCCGGCTGTAACGGCTGTTGTAAACAAAACACAGTTCCCTTACGTTAAGGAGATTGCCGGGGGTGCTCCTACAGATTCAACAGAATGTCCTGCAACCGGTGTGATAGAATTGGAGAAATACTCACCTAATAGATTGGTTTATAGATATTCATCACCGCAAACGGCAATAGCACTGTTCAGTGAGGTATATTATAGCCCCGGTTGGAGAGCATGGATTGCAGACAATAGCGGAAACAAAAAGGAGGAACTGAAGATTTTTAGGGCAAACTGGATATTAAGAGGTGTAGAGCTTCCGGCAGGAGATGGCAATATAATATTTGAATTTGCACCGGAATCTTTCTCAAAAGGAGAGTTCTGGTCTAAGATAACATCTGGTCTGCTGTGGCTGTTGCTTGCCGGTGGAGTGGTGTATATGTTTATTGCCCGCAAGAAAAAATAGTTGTGATACAATATAGTAACAGCTTATTTAAAAACAGTTTCTCTCTCCGTGCTATTCAGCTGCTCTTGCTCTCAAGTAGCTTGAAACGGCTAAGTCGTCCCTTTTAGTATGCTTTGCATCCTAACGGTCCTTCAACAGACGCCGTTTCCGTTAAGCTACTTTCGGCAATCGCTCTTCCGCTGATTAGCAAGTCGTTCGTAACTGTTTTAAATAAGCTGCATATGTGAGACTTTAAAAATATATAGATAGTATGGACAATAGAATATGTAAACTCTTTGGAATAAAGTATCCTATAATTGCCGGAGGAATGGTTTGGTGCAGTGGATGGCGCTTGGCATCTGCGGTAAGCCTTAACGGAGGCTTGGGGCTTTTAGGAGCCGGTTCTATGCATCCCGACAATTTAGTCCACCATATAAGAATGTGCAAACAGGCACTTGGTAACCTACCATTTGGTGTAAATGTTCCGCTTCTCTATCCGCAGATGGCAGACCTTATGCAGATTCTTGTAGATGAAGGGGTTAAAATTGTATTTACATCCGCCGGCAGTCCAAAGAAATGGACACCGTTCCTTAAAGAGCATGGTATAACGGTGGTACATGTCGTCTCAAGCTCTATATTTGCCGGTAAATGTGAGGAGGCAGGCGTGGATGCAGTTGTTGCAGAAGGGTTTGAAGCAGGTGGTCACGATGGAAAAGAGGAGACAACAACACTCTGCCTTGTACCTGCTGTAAGAAAAGCCACCTCACTGCCACTTATTGCAGCAGGAGGTATAGCCCTTAAATGTCAGATAGATGCAGCCCATATTCTTGGGGCGGAGGGGGTTCAGATAGGAACAAGGTTTGCCCTAAGCCAAGAGAGTTCTGCAAGTGAGGTATTTAAAAAACACTGTATAGGATTGCCGGAGGGGGCTACAAAGCTCCTGCTAAAACAACTTGCTCCGGCACGTCTTGCCCCCGGTGGGTTCACAACCGCTGTTATGGAGGCAGAACAGACGGGTGCAACGGCAGAGCAACTTAAAGAGTTGCTTGGCAAAGGCAGGGCAAAACTCGGAATCTTTGACGGCGATTTGGAGAACGGCGAATTGGAGATAGGTCAGGTATCAAATCTTGTTACCAAGATAGAGTCCGTAGCAGAAATAATGCAGGAGCTTACAGCATAAGCCCCTGCATTTCATAATTTGTCGGGAAGCAGAAAAAATATCAAGTGTTGTATCTATTTCTTTCAGATAGGAATCTTTTAAGAAGAAAAGTAAGAAAGTAAGGAAATGTGTAGAATTTCCCATTAAAGCCTATATTCTTGTAACATAGCTTTATACCATATCTAATATCTTGGTATTTATCCTCTTTTAAGAGATTGTTAAGTGAGGCAGTGGCTCCATCTGCAGCCTTTACTTCAACAGGAATAAGCGAGTTGGCATCTCTTAAGAAAAAATCCATCTCTAAAGATGGCTTGTCGCTGTTGTAATAGAACAGATTGTAACCCTGTTTTGCAAGCATGTCTCCAACAATATTCTCATATATTGCGCCTTTATATGTCCCAAGATTTCTGTTTGCTCTTAGATCTTCCTGGGACTCTTCGTCTAAGGAGGCAATCAACAATCCGGTATCTTTAAAATATATTTTATAAAGTTTGGGATCGTAATTCCCTTTTAGAGGGAGTTCCGGGTAGTTCATGCAGTAACAAACGTTTATTACACCGGCATCGGCCAGCCATTCTACACAGCCTATGTAATCGCGATTTCTTGCGTTACGAGAAATTTTTGTAATTTGGAATCTCTTGTTCTCTTTTGCCAAGAATGTTGATATATGATTGTAAATGGCCTTGACTTTTGCCTTGTCCAATCCCTCTACATATTTTGTTATATCCTCCCTGTAATCTATAAGTAGTTGTCGTTGAATTGAAAGTGTACCACTAAAGTTTTTGTTGTTTATGTATGTATTAACAACTTCGGGCATTCCTCCCAAAGTCGCGTAATCTCTGAAAAGTTCAAAGAGAACGTCCATTTGCAACTGTGTAAATGGTTCTAACTTAACCATGTGTTCATACAGCTCCTCTATAAAATCCACAGAATAACCTTTTGCCCAAAGAAATTCTTCAAAATCCATAGAGTGCATTTCATAATCCTCTTTATACCCTACACTGTTAGATTCTATCTCTTGGTAGTTTATGCCCATTAATGAACCGGAGCAGATTACGTCATAACGACCGTCTAATTTAAAGAATTTCAATGCAGTTGCGCAGTTGGGACATGCTTGTAGTTCATCAAAGAAGAAAATGGTGTCATGAGGCGTAAAAATAAAATCAGGATTCAACAGAGAGATATTTTTAATGATTTCGTTTATCTCAAATCCATTTTCAAAAATACCTTTATATTTGGGCTGCTCTACAAAATTTATCTGTATGACATTAGAATAATTGTTGTAGGCAAACCATTCAATGGAGCGGGTTTTTCCAATTTGTCTGGCTCCTTTGATTATTAAAGGTTTTTTTTGTGGATTGTCTTTCCACTTTAAGAGGAAAGAATCTATCTTTCTTTTTAGTAATTTATCCATAACTGCCTGTAAATTATGCCCAAATATAGCTAATTTCACATAATCCGGCACTATAAATTAAAATATTTCACACTTTCCTATATACTTCAGTCGCTTAAATTCACATTATCCTGCTTTTATGCAAATTTGGCCAATGCTAACGCTGACGCTAAGGCCAATACCAATACCAACGCTAATGCCAATGCCAACACATTTCTCTATAAACCAAAAACTCTCAACTATAAACTCAATCAAGGCCAACGCTAACGCTAAAGCCAACGCCTAACTATATAGTGAATACGGTAGATAAAATAACCTCTCTGCCGCGCAGATGATAGTTATAACTGTAAGTGTTAATGGAGTTGTAGATTGTATAGCTGTAACTTCTGCAATTAAAAATGTTTCTTACATCAAAGACAATTTTCAGAGATTTATGTTTGTATTGCAGTCCGGCATCTAATAAAGAAAAGGTTTTGAAAGATCCTTTTGAAAGCTCCTCCTTTGATACCTCCAAATTTGCGGAAAATTGTAAAAGCTCAATTGGGGAAACTTTTAAAACAACATTGTGCTTTTGACTAAGATAGCTTGCATTTATACCGGAATATTTTGTAAAAAACCTGCTTAATGTTCCTGAGTACTCCATCTCCACGTATTTACAAGGCTTTGCATTAATTGATGGATATAATGAAAGATTCTGAAAAGCCAAATCCATAACAGATTCATTTTGTGCTGCCAATTGTCTTCCACAGCGGTATGAGCCATTTATTGAAATTTTAGTTGCAATAGCAGTAAATTGTTTTGTAACGCCTATATTACATGTTATGTCATCTGAGTTGTTAGGGATATTCAAATATCCGGTCTCTATCTTTTTATTAGAAACCTTGCTGTGTGAAAGCAGATTGTTATTACTATTGGAATAGGAAATATCTGCATTTATAAAGAGCATACTTAGGGGAATCTTAAAGTTATAACCTATTATTGCAGAAAAGACCTTGTTATGTGATATGATACCCGAACCTAACCTTAATGTATTGTTGTTTATCTGTACCGGAGAGGTGACAAAATCGAGTATGTCTCCTAAATTACTTGAATATGCTACATTTGCCTCAAAGGCAGAACGGGCTGTTGCCCTGTAATTAAAGGTTAATCTTGGACATACGGAGATATACCATTCTCCGGTATCGAAAGAAGAGATGTAGTCTCCCCTTACGGAAAGGTCATAATTGAGCGTTAAATTGCGTTTATGATGGGTGTATTCATACCTTGGTGCTATGAAAACAGAAAATTTCCTGTAATTGATATTATTAGTTGATTCTGTATCTTTTGTTAAATCTGTGGAAAGTCTGTTTGTGGAGAAATATAAATACAGAGGCATATACAATCTGCTTGCTCTATGCTTGTAAATGGCAGAAATAGAGTTTTTTGTAGTAAAACTCCTGCTGTTTGCAGTCTGTATTATATTGTCGTTATCTTCATTTGTAACAGTTAATCTTCCTGTTGGGGTTGAGATAAATTGGATAAACGAAGTTGCCTCCCATTTTAATTTTCGGCCAAGCCATTTTATAGATAAATCATTTTCTGCATTATAATCTTCCATCAATTGATGCTGTGATAAAACATGGTTTTCTTCAATTGTTGACAAATTTTGTGTTACATATGTGAAATATCCCCTTGTAGTATTGTTTACATATTTTGAGGCTGAATTATTCTTATACTCTATACTAAACCACGGCTTGTGACAGTAATATACAGAGGTCTGTTGCTGAGAGATGTTTATATTTTTGTCGGCATCATAATATTCACGTTCAAGTGAATATTCATAACATGACTTGCTATAATTATATCCCACATTGCCTTTAACTGATATATCATTATTCATCTTTTTAAGCAGGTTCACAGATGTAAGTCTGTCTATAGGAGAGATATATCTGTAAATTTTGAGAGGAGGAGTAGATGCAGACAATCCGTTAAGCAACCTATCTGTAATTGATACGTCTGCAGAACTTCCAAAATGGTCTGTATTTTCTGAATCTGCGAATTTATCCATATTTCCGGCTTTGACGGTAATTATACCTTGGATATTGTGTTTAAAGAGCATTCCTGCACCTCCAATACCATACAATAATTTATCTCCGTAACCTATTTTCGCTTCATATTTTTCAATGGGCTTAAACTTGGCTTTATTACTGAGTTTTATGTTTATTGCAACATCGTTGGAAAACATATCCTTATCTATTTTTACATCTGAATGATTATTGAGGACCTGTACAGAGTTTACGTATGAGGCCGGTATATTATTGGTAGCTATACCATACCTGCCGCCAAGCAGGTTGAGTCCGTCTATATAAAAAGCAGAGATATCCTTTCCCATATATTTTATGGTACCGCTTTCTGCAACATCTATTCCAGGTAATTTCTTAATAGCGTCTTTGAGGGTGTAATCGCCTCGTGTAACAAAGCCGGAAAGCTGATATGATAGTGTGTCGCTGCGCATATATATTGCCGGAGCTTTAACAACAACCTCTTTTAAAACGGTAACACTCTCCTTTAGGACAAAATTGCAAATTTTGGATTCAGTACTTAAAGTCCTGTATACAGATTCATATCCCATACATTCGGCACCAATATTAACTTGAGAAGAGTTTGAATTAAAAGTAATACTATACTGCCCATTACCGTTAGTAATGGTATAGGCAATTATCTTGTCACCTAAGGAAATTTTAATTATACATCCTGCAACAGGAGTTTTTAATTCATCTGTCACAACCCCATTCAGCCTGCTTTGGGCATCTGAAATCACACCTGTAAGAAGAGAGATCAAACAGGTAATGAATAATCTGTATAACATATTATCTACCGTTAATTCTAACGGTACATATTCATTGGAATTGGTCCTTATCTTTACTCCGTTTATACTAATTGAATATTTTCCACCGTCACCTTTGTGAACGCTCATATTGCTCACTGCTTCAGATGGAATATTCCCAAGAGGATTTTTTTCAAACAGGTTTTTAGATTTTAAGAATTTGGCTTTTGTTGTATTTATGACATTAGGCTGTCCAAATTCAACTATTTGTGTATTGCTTCCTTTGCGGAATACAATTGCGTCAAATACATGTATTTGTTCTGAATCAGTTGCAGACATGACTAACCCGGGAAGACCGCAAAGTTTCCATGGCCCGAATGACGCCGGAATATCGGGTGCGTACCATACAATCCATTTTCTGCCCCCAAATTCTGCTTCAGCTTTTTTACATTCATATCCACACACTATCTTTGTCTCATCCGTAAGGTTCCATGAAATTGAATACATTTGTTCCTTGTAGCAGTAATAATCCGGTGCAATTACCCCATATATTGTCATCTCTCCCAATGGATAATTCTGATATATGTCATAATCAAAAAAGAGTCCGTTATTCAACACCCTTTGAGTGTACTCTTCAATGGTATTATGCTGTATTCCAGGAACTTGAGATACGGAATCTTTCTGAAAGACGGTATAATCGTAAAAATGTGCACATTTGCCGCCTATCTGCAGAATTGTTGAATAGGTTTCTGTTATGCCTGCAGGGGTAGTTACCTTATACTCATACACACATTCAAAATCTGTTTTGGAGATCTCGTTACTCTTTCCTGTCTGTGCATAGAGCATATTGCCTATATTGCTGCAAACAAGCAATATACTAAGCGAAAATAATTTAAAGATTTTTATGTTTGGTTTCATATTGTCTTACTTAAAAAATATTATATCAGGATTTTCAAATGCTTTAATATAGCAAAGCCTCATATTACAACTCCAACGTTACCGGTTTTTTGGTTACAATTAAAATTACGGAAGCATTTGTACCACCGTTGTACTTTGCAGCTTCAGGATGTGTAGCATTTTTTAACACAGTCATGGACTTTATATCGGCAGGATTGATTGAATTTACCAAATCCTTGGGGATTTTTTTGCCATTAACCACATAAATCGGTTCCGGAATACTCTCTTTTGTTGTAATATTATGAATATGCTTATCACCTGCAACAGATATGGTATAGTCCTCAATAACCTTTCCTTTAAGTTGCGAACCGTTAAAATTCTCTACCCTGTTGCCATTTATAATATACTCGTTAACAGGGTCTGCAGGTGTTGTAATGATTCCGGCACTTAACCCAAGTGCACAAACCATAGTTGTTAAAAATGAGATCATAATTTTTATTGTTAATTGTTAGCTGTCAATTTTATAGAGCCATTATTATCTTTAGTTATCATATAGGTTGAAAGTACCTTGCCGTTAGAAGATACTGTTACCAATATCCCCTCTTTTGTAGTGTTGGCAGTAATCTCCTCCGCCCCGTTGGTCACCTCTGCCACAGCATTAATCCCCTCTGCAATCTCAATAGGCGAAAGATTGTAGCTTTTTCCTTCAATCCTCTCCTGAACAAGCGTAAAATAAAGAACACAAGCAGCTGCACAAGCAGACAATCCTGCCAATATATATCTTATTCTTTTGTTCCGCTTCCCGACAACCCCTCCTACTATTCTGTCATACTCCTCCGCCCCTGTATCCGGCGTAAGCGTTGAATTGTACGCCTCCTCCTTGCATTGCCCGATTTTTATCAGATATGCAATATCTTTCTCATCCTCGTCTGCCGAGTTGTTGGTAAAATAATCTTTAAGCAATCCCTCCTCCTGTGAAGTAGAATCTGCATTAAGGTAACGCTCTATCAGCTTCTTACGATATTCTTTGTTATGTATGTTATTGCTCATATTCTGTTTGTCATTAATTACATCAATGCCTTAATCTCTTTAAGCAGCTGACGCCTTGCTGCAGATATTGTTGTTTTAATGCTTGTCTTAGGCTTGCCGCTTAACGCTGCAATTTCATCTAAAGACAAACTTTCTTCATCCCTCAATTTAAGGTAGAGCCGTTGTGTGGATGTAAGCGTGCCATACAACCGTCTCTTTAAAGCAGCCGCTTCAACCTCATCTAACCCTTGTGACGGAGAATATCCCCCTGCGTAGTCGTCTCCTGTAAGAGGTAGCAGCTGTGGCTGTCTCTTTCTGTAGTGAGCCACGCAGATGTTTTTTGCAATCTTCACAGACAACGCCTCTATATTTTTTATATTCGGCTCTCTACATATAAATTGCCACAATGCCACCAAAGCCTCAAGAACAATATCATCCGGCTCTATAGAGGCATCTGATACCCTAAGAAATTTTGAGGCTATATTGTGCAATTTAGGGCGTAAGGTCTCCGAAATATTTTCAAACTCTTTTAACGTCATCTTCATAGAAGTATCCTAAAAAACATTTTTTTCATCCCGTTCTCGTAATCTTTCCGTCTCACTGTATAAGTAGCAAAAAACTAATAAAAGTAAAAAATAAACGAAAACAATAATTGTCGGGAAGCAAAAACAGTTAAAATTTGAATAGAAAAACATATAAAACATATTTAACTGTTCAAAAAAATACTACATTTGTAGTATGAATAATTTATTGGAAAGATTTGGAAATATACCTGTAACAGCACGGGCGATAGAATCTCTTTACCCTAATCTTAAGGGAAGAAACCAAAAGGTAAGGTTGCTTGAGAGAAATGAAGAGATTATTCGCCTTAAGAGAGGATTATATGTTGTTAGTCCGCAGGTTACAGGAAAGACATTATCTACGGAATTGATAGCCAATCATCTGTATGCGCCATCATACATCTCTATGTCTTCTGCCTTAAGGTATTATGGGCTGATCCCGGAAGAGGTATATACTATGCAATCCATGACGGTGAAACATTCAAAGCATTTCAATACACCTTTAGGAGGGTTTGATTATTTATGTATTGCAAGAGATTCCTTTTATATTGGAGTTGTCACCGTAAAAAAGGATGAGTTTGCTTTTATGATTGCTACACCGGAGAAGGCTTTATGTGATTTGATAGCTAATTCCACTAATGTAAAATTAAGGTATTTAAAAGATGTACAAACATATTTGGAGGATGATGTAAGAATGGATATGGATGGCTTTAAAAGGATGAAACCTGCTGTATTTGAGGAGTATGCTAAAGTGGGAAAGAAATCTGAATCAATAAGGACATTGCTAAAATTACTGAAAAAATGAACAGCGAAATTTATAACACAATGCTCTCCGGTTATGATCTGTCAACAGACCAAAAAAGGCGTAATGCAATATTTGAGGTGAATCAGCAGATAATTCTTGCCGGCCTGTATAACGGAGGTTTTTTTGACGTTGCTGCCTTTTACGGCGGTACTTGCCTCAGAATTTTTTACGGATTGCAACGTTTTAGCGAGGATATGGATTTTTCTCTTTTGCTTCCCGACAAAGAATTTGATTTTACCAAATATTTTAAGCCTATTATTGATGAATTTGCAATTGTAGGTAGACAGGTTGAGATAAAGAAGAAGGATAAAAAGAGTTTTGGTAAGGTGGATTCTGCTTTTCTGAAAGATAATACCGATGTTTATGATGTAACATTCAACACGGAAAAATCAATTAAGATAAAGATAGAGGTAGATACCCAGCCTCCGCTAAAAATCGGAACGGAACAGAAACTGCTTATGTTGCCACATTCCTTTATGACGCGTTGTTTTGTGCTGCCGGACCTGTTTGCAGGAAAGATGCATGCTTTGGTTTATAGAGGATGGAAAAACAGGGTAAAAGGGCGCGACTGGTACGACTTTGAATGGTATGTACGTCATAATGTGCCATTAGATTTCGGTCATTTGACAGAACGTATTTTTCAGTTTGACAATGAAATTGTTACTAAAGATGTGTTTATTAATCAGTTGAAAGAAAAGTTGTCTACTGCGAATATAAATCAGGTAAAAGATGACGTTATCCCATTTGTTAAGAATGTCAAGGAATTGGATATATGGTCTAATGACTATTTTGTACAGTTGGCAGATATGATAAGGTTTGAATAACATGTGCTTTGACAATAATTGTAGGGAAGCAAAAAACAGTAAAGAAGGTAATTGAATTTATAGTACCTTTGTGGGTTGCAAGACCGGCAAAGTAAACTGTTAATATTCGGGGAGGACCTTGGAATGAATTTTTGTCGGGAAGATAGGTAATTTATTATTTATAAACATATAACTATGTACAGGACACATACTTGCGGCGAACTTCGCCAAAGCGACATTGGTAAGAGCGTTACTCTTGCCGGTTGGGTTCAGAAGGTAAGGAAGATGGGAAGCCTTACTTTTATTGATTTAAGAGACCGTTACGGAATAACTCAGTTGGTTGCAGATGAGAACGAGACCAAGAAGGTAAAGGAGATTGTAGACAAGATAGGACGTGAATATGTTATTCAGGCTGTGGGAACAGTAATTGAGAGGCAGAGCAAGAACGACAAGATTACAACAGGTGATATTGAGATAAAGCTGAGTGAGATAAATATTCTCAATCCGTCTGTAACACCGCCATTTACAATTGAGGAGGTATCGGACGGCGGAGAGGATTTAAGAGCGCAGTACAGATATTTGGATCTTAGAAGACCGCCTTTAAAGAGAGCATTGGAGCTGAGGCACAAGATGGCTCAGGAGATAAGAAAATACCTTAGCAATGAGGGATTCCTTGAGATTGAGACCCCGTATCTCATTAAGTCTACCCCGGAGGGTGCAAGAGATTTTGTGGTACCTTCGAGAATGAATCCGGGAGAGTTTTATGCGCTTCCGCAGAGTCCTCAGCAGCAGAAACAGCTTTTGATGGTTGCCGGCTTTGACAGATATTTCCAGATTGTGCGCTGCTTTAGAGATGAGGATCTGCGTGCAGACCGCCAGCCAGAGTTTACACAGGTAGACTGCGAGATGTCTTTTGTAGAGAGAGAGGATATTTTAAGAACATTTGAGGGGCTTGCAAAAGATCTGTTCAAGAATGTTTTGGGTAAAGAGATGAACTATCAGTTCCCAAGAATCTCATATGCAGATGCAATGGAGTATTACGGTTCAGACAAGCCGGATATCCGTTTTGAGATGAAGATGAATACCATTACCAAGCAGATGCAGGGCAACGGCTTTAGTGTATTCGATACAGCAGAATATATTGGTGCAATAGTAGTTGAGGGCTGCGGTGAATATACCCGTAAACAATTGGATGAACTTACCGAGTGGGTAAAACGCCCTCAGGTTGGTGCAAAAGGGTTGGTTTACATTAAATTGGCAAAAGACGGTAGTGTAAAATCTTCTATAGACAAGTTTTATACTCCGGACAAATTGCTCTCTTTGGCTGCAGAGATTGGGGCAGAGGCCGGAGATCTTATCCTTATCCTAAGCGGCCCTAAGGCAAAGACTCAAGTTGCACTTGGAACTTTGAGAATAGAGATGGGTAACAGATTGGGTTTAAGAGATAATTCTGTATTCAAACCTTTGTGGGTATATGACTTCCCGCTGTTGGAGTGGAATGAAGAAGACCAAAGATTCTACGCAATGCACCATCCGTTCACAGCTCCTAAACCGGAGGATTTGGACAAATTCTATTCAGACGATGTAGAGCTTCTAAAACAGGTTAATGCCAATGCTTACGACTTTGTCCTTAACGGAACCGAGGTTGGCGGTGGTTCAATAAGAATCCACGACTCAAAAGTTCAGGAGAGAATGTTTGAGGTGCTTGGCTTTACCAAGGAGGATGCCGATTACAGATTTGGATTCATGATAAACGCATTCAAATACGGTGCTCCGCCTCACGGAGGAATTGCCTTTGGCTTTGACCGTTTCTGCGCACTGTTTGGAGGTACAGATACTATTAGAGACTACATTGCATTCCCTAAGAACAATAACGGAAGAGATGTTATGCTCGATGCTCCAAGCCGCATAGATAAGGTTCAGATGGATGAGCTGTGCATTAAGTCAACTCTGCCGGATAAGACTGAGTAGAAAGGTTTTACATAAAATGGTACTTATTCTGCAATGTGTTGTGCTTTTTGTACAATATATTACAGAATAAATTATTAGAGCAAATTAAATAAATTATTGTTAAGGAGAAACGTTATGAGTTTGGAGAAACAGATTCAACAGGATATTAAAGCTGCCATGCTTGCAAAAGAGAAGACCCGCCTGGAGTCTCTAAGGGGCATTAAGGCAGCAATCCTTCTCGCAAAAACAGCGGAGGGGGCGGTCCTTGCAAAGGATGAGGCAGGAAACGAGGTCCTTGCCGATGACGCTATTGTAAAGCTTATCCAAAAGTTGGTAAAGCAGCGTAAAGAGACTGCAGAGATCTACAAGCAGCAGGGAAGACCCGAGCTTGCAGAGAATGAACTCTCAGAGGCATCGTTTATGGAGGTTTACCTTCCTAAACAGCTTACAGACGAGGAGATAACTGCAGAGCTTGTAAAGATTATTGCACAGGTTGGCGCAACATCTCAAAAAGAGATGGGCAAGGTTATGGGGGTTGCAACCAAAGCGATGGCAGGCCGTGCAGACGGCAAGAAGATAGGGGAGTTAGTTAGAAAGCTGCTCAACTAAGATTATAGCGTTGGCGTTAGCTTTGGCTTTTTTAGTGCCAGGAGAGTAAAGAGAGCGTTGGTATTGGCGTTGGCGATTTGGAGAGTAGAAATTGAAAGTGTATAGTTTATAGTTAATTAGCTTTTATATTGGCGTTAGCTATAAACTATAAACTTTACACTACCTCCGGATAAAGACCAATCATATATGAACCATATAATGCAAAAAAACATATTTAACCGCATTCTCTATCTTGTGGTATTGCTGTTTGTATAAAATTCTTGTGAGAATATGGTGTATGATAGTTTGAAAAACATAGAGTCATACATAGATAATAGGCCTGACAGTGCTATGGCCAATATATGTCTTATAGATAAAAAAAATAAAATCCAAAAAAAGCAAAATACGCACTTCTATGTACACAAGCACAGATTAAAAACCATGTTTTGGGAACTAATGATTTCCTTATTAATATTACTGTAGATTATTATTCGAATCATGGGACTGCAAATGAAAAATTTCTTTCATTTGTTGATGCTGCTAAGAGTCAACCTTATTTACAAAAAGACAAATAACCTGCATTATGTACTGTTGACAAAAAGTGCTAATTTTGTCGGGAAGAGAACGGTACATATTATGATAGTTAAGGCAAAGAAGGCATTGGGCCAGCATTTTCTTAAGGATGAAGGAATTGCAAAGGGGATTGTTGATGCACTAAGGATAAATGATGAGACAAGGTTGTCCAACAATGTATTGGAGATAGGGCCGGGAACAGGGGTACTTACAAAGTATCTTATAGAGGATGAGAGGGTAAGGTTGGAGCTTGCGGAGATAGATACGGAATCTATAGAATACCTAAAGGCAACATACCCGTATTCGTTGTCGTCTTTGGTGCAAAGAGATTTTTTGCAGATGAATCTGCGGGATGCTTTTGCCGGTGAGCCGTTTAGCATAATAGGGAATTTCCCGTACAATATATCGTCTCAGATTTTTTTTAAGATATTGGAAGATCCTAATTTAGTACCTCAGGTTGTATGTATGCTTCAGAAAGAGGTGGCTGAACGTTTGGTAAGCCCTCCGGGGAACAAATCATACGGAATACTATCTGTGCTTTTGCAGGCGTGGTACAATATGGAGTATCTTTTTACCGTACCGGAGCATGTCTTTCTTCCTCCGCCTAAGGTGAAATCCGGCGTAATAAGGCTTGTTAGAAACGATAATAAAGAATTGGGTTGTGATCCCCAACTGTTTAAGCAGATTATAAAAGCCTGTTTTAACCAACGCAGGAAAACCATAAGAAATTCAATAAAACCAATAGCAGCCAAATTAGGTATAGAGATTCAGGATCCCATATTGGATAAACGCCCGGAACAGCTTTCGGTAGAGGAGTTTGTATATCTTACAAATCTATTTTTGCTACTATAAGCTGTTATGGCTTTTAACAGCTAAATAGTTTTTTTCATTTTACATTAATTTTAAAATTATAATTGAGTAACTAACAACATTCCTATATCCTTAAATACTCTTTTCTTAAAATCTTGCATGGAAAACTGAAAAAGATTTTAATTCTATCGTGTTAACATTTATTAACACTTCTTAATCACCAAATAATATATAGACACTCTTTTTGTGGGTTACTTTGCAGCAATCAAATAGGACACTGAATTAAAAGAATGATTATGACTGCATTTAAAAAGATTCTGCGGATAGTTGTATTGCAATTATCTGCCATTGCTTTAAGCAATGTTTTGGGAGCACAGAACAACAATAGCAAAGAGTTTGCCACAGGCCAAATGGACAATGCCTTTTTGGAGTGTTCATATAAATATTGGTATTTAAAAGATACATTAGACAAAGACAAGGTCACTGACGACGAGATGTTGCTGCTTATAGGCCGTAATGCAACAAGTTATATAAGTAAATTAGAGATGGTAAGGGATTCTGTCTTTAAGGCTCTCTCTAAATCTAACATGGATGTAAATGCCAAAGTTGCGGCTATTTCCAAATACAAGACCGGTACGCAATCTTATATGTACACACAGGGAGATAACCTTTGTGAGGTAACCAAAGTGGGTGTAGACAATATATCTTACATAGAGAAGATTCCGGATTTCAATTGGATTGTTGTGCAGGATTCCGTAAAGAATATTGCCGGATATGAATGTAATATGGCAACCTGCAGTTTTAGAGGTAGGGATTATATTGCATGGTTTGCTCCGGATGTCCCGGTGAATGCGGGGCCATGGAAATTCAGAGGGCTTCCGGGACTGATATTAAAAGTTGCGGATAGGCAGGGACACTATTCATGGGAATTGGACGGTATTCAGGAGTGTAGAAAGCCTATAGAGTTTACAAATAAAAAGTATGTAAAGACATCATTTGAAAAATTTATCAAAACATACAAGCGCTATATTGAGGATCCTGTTGGCTATATCACTGCTTCGGGAGGTGCAACGGTCAAGGTGATTGATGCAAGTACAGGCAGAGAACTTACTCCTGCCGAGATTAGAAAGTCTAAGATAACCGTGAATGTGAATGATGCTTCGGTTAGTAGCAGCCGTGGGTATGATCCAATAGAGAAAATCATTGAATAAAAGTAGGAAATTTTATGAAACGTGAGTGTTTTGTTGTGCCGGTGGTGTTGCTTGTTGCTGTTGCAATTCTGCTTGTGCCTGTTTTTGGCTATTCGGTTGGCAGTGTTAAGGAGCTGAAAGGGGTAGTAAAGGATTCCGGAGGAGAGCCTTTGGCTGGTGTTGTAGTAAAGGTGGTAAAAGTGGAAAAAGATGTTTTGTCGGGAAGCAAAGAGATAAAAAAAGAGGAGATGTTGGGCTATGCTACAACAGACAGAAACGGAGTGTTTTCAATTAAGCAGGAAATTGTGGCAAAAATCAATGCGGCAGAGGGGCGTGCAGCGTTGGTGTTTTCTTACATGGGGTATGAGGAGAGGAGGATTGTGCTTGATGAACAGGGGGTTAAGGAGGTTGCGAATGTTGTGCTCAAAGAGGCGTCGTTCAAACTTAAGGAGGTGGTTGTGAGGGCTCCAAAGGTGCAGATGAGGGGCGATACCATTGTCTTTAATGTAGAGAGTTTTGCTAAATCTACAGACAGGGCATTAGCAGATGTGCTTAAACGTATTCCTGGTATTGAGGTGGATGGCGGTGGTAACGTAAAGTACAACGGAGAGCCTATAAACAAATTCTACATAGAGGGGGCTGATCTTCTTGGAGGAATGTATGGATTGGCCACCAATAACCTTAATCCAAAGGATATAGCCAAAGTTGAGGTATTGGAGAACCATCAGCCTGTAAAGGCTTTAAAGGATGTGAGGTTTAGTGACAGGGCTGCTCTTAATATAAAACTTAAGGAGACGGCTAAGGCCAAATGGCTTGGAGATATTAGTTTAAGTGGCAATTATGAATTGTGGAACGGGCGCGTTTTTGCAATGAGCATAGGTAAAGGTGTACAGAGCATGAACAATATCAAGACAAACAATACAGGAGTGGTGTTAAGGGATGAGGCTGCATCCAAGTTAGACTTGGAGAGTATATCTTCTTCTAACAATTACAGTTATGAGCTGCCAAATTATACCTGTGAAGAGAGTATGGCTATCCCAAATTTGGGGAGCATGTACACAACCTTTAACAAGAGTATTCTTGCTTCTACGAACAATCTTAGGAGATTTAAAAATGATTATGAGTTAAAGAGTAATCTATGTTATTCATACGATAAGCAAAAGGCATGGAAGGGTTCTATAAGCGATTATTACCTTAAGGACAGTATTATTCACAACTATAATGACATAGAGATGAATGGAGGTGTTCATAAATTGACAGGGGATATTACTTTGTCTGCAAACGGAAGCAAACGGTTTTTGAAAAACAGACTAAGCGCTTATCTTGAAAACAGCAGTCAAAATGATGTTTTTACCGGTTCATATTCTGCAATGCAGCATACTCAAAACTCTGAATATTATGTGGAGAATAATTTTAATCTGCTAAGTGTGTTTGAGCATGGTAAATCGCTAAGTTTTAAGAGCGTAAATAAATATGTGTCTGCAATTGAAAGGCTCGGGGTGGTTAATGTAATAGATAAGGATGGTTCTGTTGAGGCTCCTTTTTACCAAAAACTGAATATAAACGCTTTTGCAACATACGAGGAGATTGAGTATAAAATAGCTGTAAGCAGATGGAATTTTGCTATTTCGGGTTCGGGAGAGGGGGTGTGGAGAAATATGAAAGAGTATGGTAATTTAAATAAGTACGTAATAACAGCCACTCCGTATGTGCAATATAGGAGCGATGATTTGCTTATGAGTGTAAAGATACCTGTAAAGTATTACAAAACATGGTATGACGATACATATATCTCCCCTTTCCTTTATTATTTTAGGTGGAATATAAGCCAAAAGACAGAATTACAGCTGAATGCCTCTTTTGGAGAGAGTCCTGTATCTGACAAATATGCTTTTGAGGGATATATCTATACAAATTATAGAAATGTAATTAGGGGCAGTAAGGTAGAAGCCTCAAACAAAAACAGTCTTGTTGATGCAAGATTTTCTTATAGGGACCCGCTTGCGTTGTTCTATGTAAACCTCTCTGCCTCATATGTCCATTATTCAAACGGCCTTATAAGTGTAAGAGACTTTGACGGAAAGATAATTGCAACAGGATTTAGAAAGGGGGATACAAAGAGCAAAAGCTATAATGCAAGTGCGGAGATTTCAAAAGATGTTAGGGCAATAGGCGGTAAGGTTGGCTTTACTGCAAATTATGCCGTAAACAGCGGGAATATGGTTCAGAACAACAATCTGTTTGACTATAAATCTTACAGCACAACCGTAACAGGGAGCATAAATGCCGCTATAAGCATGTGGGGATCATTGGATTATAGCTGTAGCTATACAAACCTTAAGATGAAACAGCCGGACTCCTATGTTGGAGAATCATCTGCAGATTATATAAAGCAGAGTATGACCTTTTCCGCTACGCCTATAAGACGTCTGTCGTTGGATCTTTCTGCAGATCATTACTACAACTCAGCAACAGATACAGACAAGAACATAGTGTTGTCTAACCTCTATCTGCAATATATGGTGGCAAAAAAAATTGAGCTGAATGCCTCTGTAAATAATATCTTTAATAAAAAGAGCTTTTCAAACTCCTCAATAGGTTCGCTTTCGTTCTATTTAACTAATTACAGATTGAGGGGAAGGGAGATTACGGTAGGTATTAAATATAAGTTTTAGTAGCTTTGCGTCATGAACCCTAACATGAAAAGATTCAAATACATAAGTGCATTAGTAATTGTGGTTTTGATACTTTTGGCTGCAGTACAGATACTGTGGCTTAAAGAGATGTATAGCGCAAAGTTGGCAGATTTTAACTACATAGTAAAATCTGCCATAACAGATGCTGCATACGAGAACTATGTGGAGAGAGGATTTGGTAAGCAGGATGAAACCTTAAGAAAACAGATACAAGAGACAATCTTTAACGAAGACACAGATAATATAAAATCTATAGAGGTTTTTAACAATGACGATGAAGGCAGGATGATTATCTCCGTTGAAAAAAGTGTCCCTAACTCAAATTCAACAAAAAAGACAAATATTACTGTAACCTTTTTGGAGACTCCCGACGAGAATAATTTTAACAAATTCAATCAAACCCTTTTGACAAAGTTAAGGGAACAGGGGATTTTTGCCTCATTCCGCTCATCGTTGCTCAATAAAGAGGACAACAAAGTCCTGTTCACAAAAGATTTTGTACCGGACTCAACTAAATTATTATCATCCAATTTATTGAGATTTGATACAGATTATGTTAGAGTAGACAAACGGCAGTCTGTCAATAAGAGAATATCTAATCGTATAGATACCAGGGTGATTATGATTGACGGAAAGAAAGATCCCGCACAAAGTGGCATAAAGATAATACGCAGCAAAGTAATGCCGGATACCTTAGCAGTAGCCACTGTAAACGGTGAGCCTGCTTTAGCAACCACTGCAAGCAAAGAGACTTATTACTACAAAGTAGAGATAGAGAATCCGTTTAACGATACAATAAAAGATATTGCCGGAATAATAATCTCATCTGTGCTCATTATAGTTGTAATTGGCCTTATGTTTCTCTATCTGCTAAGAACCATCATAAGGCAGAAAAGATTGGAGGAGATGAAGGACGACTTTACCCACAATATAACCCACGAACTCAAAACCCCTGTGTCTGTGGCGTATGCAGCAAATGATGCCCTCCTTAACTACAATGCAGACGAAGACCCGCAGAAGAGAAAACGGTATCTTGCAGTTATATCAACGCAGCTTAAATCGTTGGAAACCATGATAGAGCGCATCCTAATACTTACAAAGGAGAAAGAGCGTGGAATGCAGCTGAATAAAGAGCAATTCAGCCTGCCCGAACTTGTAGAGGAGGTGAAGGATGAGATGCTCTGGCACAGCGAAAATACAGACAAGACTGTAGAGATATCTGTCAACACAGATAATTGCGGCAACATCACTGCAGATCGTTTCCATCTGAAAAACATGCTGCTCAACTTGGTGGAAAACTCTGTAAAATACTCCGGCAGCAGCGTAAAGATAGCAATAAACTGTAGCATAGACAACGGAAAACTAAAGATTGTCGTGGCAGACAACGGCAACGGAATGTCCCAAGGGTCAATAAAATACATATTCGACAAATATTACCGCGAAAGCAATGGAGACCTCTACAATGTAAAAGGTGTAGGCCTTGGCCTTTATTATGTAAAGATGGTTGTTACAGCGCACGGCGGAACCATAAATGTGGAGAGCCGCTATAAAAAAGGGACAACCTTTACAATCAAAATTCCAATAATTTAAATTTTCTTCCCGATGAATACTCTAATTAAAGTGCTTTTGGTTGAGGATGAGCAGACATTAGCCGAGATAATAAAAGAGACGTTGGATTCAAACGGCTTTGAAGTTACACTTGAATTTAATGGCGAAGATGCATTGCATGCTATTTTGAACGGACTTGATGCAGATGTGATTGTATCCGATATAATGATGCCCAAAATGGACGGGTTCACCTTTATGAAGGAGTTGGACAGACATGGAATAAAGATCCCCGTACTTTTCCTTACAGCACGTTCAGACACAAACGATGTTGTAAAAGGATTTGAATTAGGCGGAAGCGATTACCTAAAAAAACCGTTTGCCATTGCAGAACTCATAGCAAGGATACGTTCATTGGCAGGACGTTGGGAGCAAAAACAGGGAGGAGAGCTGCAGGAGACAATAAAGATTGGAAAATACACTTTGGATGTTAGTGAAAGAATATTAGGCTATGGTGTTGTCGGTACAAACGAGTTTGAACAGACAGAGTTGCCGTATAGGGAGTGTGAGGTGTTGGCATATCTTGCAAGGCATATAAATGAGACGGCCTCAACCTCCGATATGCTTACACAGATCTGGGGCGATGACAGCTATTTTAACAGTCGCTCCTTAAATGTCTATATAACAAAACTCAGACATAAACTGCAGAAAGATAAAAACGTCTCCATACTCAACATACGAAGCGTAGGCTACAGGCTTGTAATAAGGTAGTTATATATTTGAGCTTTTTTCTTCCCTACAATTTGCGTTTTCTTTCATTTGACAACATTGCGTACCAAATAAGCGGTATTTACCATCTTATTACACAATAGAATGGTTTTTATTTTAACTTTGTAGCAAAAGCCTGTAAAGGGCAGCGGTCTGCCTTTTACTGTCTTCAAAACAACAAATCATATAGAATTTAAAACACAATTAACATATACACAAATGAAAAAATTTTTACTTTCCATGGTGGCGCTTGCCGCATTGGCAGCTTGTGAAAAAAACAATGATGCCCCGGACTATTCTAATCAAAAGGTATCTATAGACCCTATTATAACTAAGGCTACAGATGTAAACTTTGAAAATGGAGACAAAGTAGGTCTCTCCATAATCAAAGGAACCGAAAATTATGTAACAAATGCAGAGATGACTTTTGCTAATAACGTATTTACAGGTGATGTTGTATGGTATTCAGACAGCGAAGCTGCATCTAAGTTTGTTGCGTATTATCCATATAGTTCTACAGGGGTGCCAACAACATTTACTGTTGCGGCAGACCAGAACTCTGCAAATGGCTTTACTGCGTCAGACCTTATGGGTGCAGTGCAAGAAAATATTAAGCCATCAGAAAATGCTGTTACAATGGTTTTCAAGCATCTGCTTTCAAAGGTAGTGTTCAAGATTAAGAACGAATCAGGTTCAGATATATCATCTGTTGTATTAAAAGGACTTGTCCCTACAGCAAATGTAGACCTTGCAAACCTTTCTGTATCTGCAGGCTCGGCTGCAGCATCTAATATCACAGCAATGGAGGTTACAGCGAACAGCGCATATCAGGCAATCATAGTTCCTCAGACCGCTGCGATTGAGTTGGTGGTAACAACTAAATCAGGCCTTGAATTAGTTCAAAAACTTGCTTCAACAAAGATTGTTGCCGGTGGAAGATATAATATCAACGCACTTGTAACCAAGAGCGGGCTTGAGATTAAATTGAGTAGTGAGATAGAGGATTGGGACGATAAAGGCGATATTCCCGGTGATGATTCTCCGGCATTTGAGGAGCATTTGAACGAGAACTACTTTATGTATGACGGTGTTAAATACAACACTGTTAAGTTGTCTAACGGTCAGATCTGGATGGCTCAGCCAATGAGATATGCTCCAAAAGGATATACAGTAAGTGCAGATCCTAAAGAGGAGTCTCATATCTGGTATCCGTACACATTCGTTAATGAAGGAGCTCCTGCTGCAATAAAGGCAAATGATGTTAAGGCTCTTACAGATGATGCGTCTGTTGAGAAATACGGTTATCTGTATGACTTTTATGCTGCTGCAAACGTTAAGGAGGTAAATGCAAATAATATGAAATCTTTTGAGGGCGTACAGGGTATCTGCCCTAAAGGTTGGCATATTCCAACCCGTGCAGACTATTTGGCTCTATGCGGCTACTCTAATAAAGGTAAGGATGATTCTGCCCCTGTAAAGAAGGAGGACGCTCTATTCTATGATGCTGTATATGATGGTGGCAAGGTTGCCTCTTTTGATGCTGCAGGTTGGAACTTTGTAAGAACAGGAGCAAGAAGTAAAACTAATTTCGCTGCAGCAGGTCAATATATGAATACACAGTTATGGAGTGGTAACACGTCACTTACAAACATAGTTGGACAGGCTGCAATGACATATTATCTTACATCTACATACGCAACTCATACAGAAAAAGATGGTAAGTTAACAGGTATCTCTATGTTCGGTCTTATGACAACATACACTATGGCCAAATATCCGGAGGGCAGGGTTACATTGGCAAACAACAGCGTAAATAACGGTGCTCAACTTCGTTGTGTAAGAGATGCAGAATAATTTAAATTAAAGGGTAGTTTTATGGAAAAGGGTTAGCTGATATTGTTCAACTAACCCTTTCTTATAATAATTTCATTTATACTGCCCCGTCAAAAGCGGCCTACGGCATAAAAAGCTCCGTAAATATATTATTCGTTTATGAAGAACACCTTATCTACAGGCTTATCAAACTCCTCGCATGGAATCTCCTTAACCATCTGGAAAGGGAAGGCAACACCCCATACAGGGCATGTGAGTTTTGGCAGGAATCTGTCATAAAACCCTTTCCCGCGCCCCATTCTGTTACCTTTATAATCAAAAGCAACCCCGGGAATAATTGCAAGGTCTATTTCAGACGGTTCAACCGTGGCAGAATCCTCTGTGGGTTCATAAATTCCTTTATACCCCTCTTGCAGCTTCTTGGGATCATACTCCTTTAAGACAAGATCATCCCCAACCACCAAAGGAAGTACCACCCTCTTACCAAGTGAATGCCACTTGTCTATAAAAGCCTCTGTCTGTATCTCGTCGGGAAGTGAAAAATAGATTAAAAAGGTACGGGCATATTTGAACTCAGGCTCTGCCTCCAATTTGGCAAGGGTAACCATAGAGATGGCATTCCTTTCAGGCAGGCTCATCTCCTCTTTAAGCTCCTTTATTTTTTTCCTGAGCAGTTTCTTCTCATTTAAGATTGCCTCCTGCGGAGATAGCGGTTTTTGTGAAAAACTCTTTTTCCCCTTATCAAGTTTTTTTGTGTTCGGTCTCATTTTTTAACCTAAACTAATTTATCTGCCACACCTTTAAAAGCATTGTAGACAGGTTCATATTTAAGCGCGGCAGGCTCACCCTCATCTCCGCTCTCTCTAATACTCTGTACCAATGGAATTTGCCCAAGAAGTGCAACGCCATATTTCTCTGCCATTCTCTTTCCTCCATCCTTGCCAAAAATATAATATCTGTTGTTTGGCAACTCTGCAGGTGTGAACCAAGACATATTCTCAACAAGCCCCAATATGGGTTTGTTCACATCCTTGTTGCGGTACATGTTTATACCCTTCTCAACATCTGCAAGCGCCACATCCTGTGGCGTTGTAACTATAACAGCACCTGTAAGCGGAATATCGTGTACCAATGTTATGTGTATGTCGCCTGTTCCCGGCGGCAGATCTATAAGCAGAAAGTCCGGCTCGCCCCATTTTACCTGCAAGATCATCTGTTTTAAAGCATTGCATGCCATTGGGCCTCTCCAGATAAGAGCCTGTTCCGGTGCGGCAAAGTAACCTATACTCATCCATTTTACCCCATATTTTTCAATTGGGACAATGAGCTGTTTTACACATTTGCCATGACGGTTTGCAACGCCCTGCCGGGTAAGGCTTTCTGCTGTACCATCATCTGTGTAGCCATCTTCGTAGATAAACTCCACATTAGGGATCTCCCCCTCTGTGTGGGTCATCTTTGGAATAGAAGGGCCGTAAACATCTGCATCTGCAAGACCAACCTTATACCCCATCTTTGCGAGAGTTATGGCAAGATTCACAGATACAGTAGATTTTCCAACACCACCCTTGCCGGAGGCTACGGCTATAATTTTGCCAATCCCGCCAAGATCATCCTTGGTAAGGTCGTTTATATTGGTACCATTCTTTGCAGCCTTTTCGCGCACAAGCTCCATTATGCTAACCTTAACACCGGGGAGGGCTTTCTGTATGGCTGCTTCGCATGCACGTTTTATCTCTCCACTAAGGGCATCGGGAGCTTTAAATACAAGTTTGAACTTTACCTTTTCAACTTTGCCGTCATTGGAGGTCTCTGTCTTAACATCCTCTATTAGCCCAAGATCCACCACGCTCTTGTCGTAAGCGGGGTGGATCACGGTTTTAAGAATATCTAAAATATCTTTCATTATTCAGTCAACTTCATCTCATCAAGCAGATAACCGGCTCCGCCAAACTTATCTATGATGAACAGTACATATCTTACATCAACATTTATACATCTCTGTAGTTCGGGTTCAAAGATAACGTCACCACTCATTGCCTCCCAGTTGCCGTCGAATGCAAGTCCAAGAAGCTCCCCTTTATCATTAAGAACAGGACTTCCGGAATTACCTCCGGTAATGTCGTTGTTAGAGAGGAATGCAACCGGAAGTTTGCCGTTTGGCATTGCATACCTTCCAAAATCCTTGTTTTTCCAAAGCTCCTTTAACTTCGCAGGAACCACAAATTCAAAATTGGTTGGATCCTCCTTCTCCATAACGCCATCTAAAGTAGTATAGTAGTTATATACAACGGCATCTTTAGGTGAATATGGCAGTACACTGCCGTATGTTAATCTTAAAGTAAAGTTTGCATCCGGGTACATAGGCTTGTCTCCGCCCATCTCCATAACACCTGCAACATATGCTTTTCTCGCCTCCTCAAACTCTTTCTCGCCTGCCTCAATGAATGGGATAAGTTTAGACTGCAGATTAATGATATCTTTTCTCAAAAGGTTTGCAGGATCTTTGGAAAGATCCACGTTGTCTTTTTCTGCTTGTGTGAGTTTTTCTGCACTTGTATAAACAGAGGTGCTGTACAGCCAATCTACATATTTGTCTATGCTGCCGCCAAACTGAGTATCTATGGTTGAATATACATCCAAAAGATATTTAGGATCAACATTTTCTTTGAATACTTTAAGCATTGCTGCCGCCAGTTTCTTGTCTGTGCCAACAGAGTAGTCTTTGTAGAAAGCATCCTTTCTGTCTCCGGCATAGCGGGCAGAGGTTGCCCTTACCAATTCTATTGAGTATGGAGCCTCATACATATAACGATGTGTATACGTAGCCTCTTTCCTGTTTGCAATAACCTCCTTAATGGTCTCCAACGCTTTGCCATATTTCTCCACCCTCTTTGGATCCTTGTTAACCCACTCCATAAATTTGGTTTCCTCTGCAGCCCTTCTCTCTATAACCTTAAGTTTGTTAAAGGTCTCGTCCATGCCCATCCATTTCTTCCATCCGTTGGAAGATCCTGAAAACTTGCTGGCATACTGGATATTAACCTTTGGATCTGCCAACATATCCTCCCTCCATATCTGCTGCTTTATAGTTCTTACCTTAATTGCAACAGGGTTAATTGTGTGCTGAGTTTCATCTGCCTCGTAAGATGTCATAAAACGGGTTGTCCTGCCGGGGAATCCCATGATCATTGCGTAATCGTTCTCTTTAATACCTTTTAAAGATATTATAAGAGACCTCTTAGGGGTATATGGAACATTATCCTTTGAATAGGTAGCAGGATTGTTGTTCTTGTCTGCGTAAACCCTAAACACAGAGAAATCGCCCGTATGTCTTGGCCACATCCAGTTATCTGTATCACCACCAAACTTTCCTATAGATGAAGGCGGTGCCCCAACAAACCGTATATCCTTAAATGTCCTTGAAGTTATAAGATAGTACTGGTTGCCTGCATAAAAACTCGTAACGACAGCGTTAAGTGTAGGATCTGCAGCAACAGCCTCTTTCTCTAACTTATTCTTTAAAGCCATAAAAGCTTTCTCCTTCTCCTCCTCAGTCTTGGCCTTTGCCAAAGCCTTCTCAACTTGAGCAGTAACATCTGTAAATCTATCTATGAATGTAACAGAAAGCCCGTTTACAGGAAGCTCTTCAGACAGGTTCATTGCCCAATAGCCATCATTAAGGTAATCATGCTCAACAGAACTTAACGCCTGAATAGATGCATATCCGCAGTGGTGGTTTGTAAACAACAGACCCTTGTCTGAGACAATCTCTCCGGTACAACCTCCACCAAACTGCACAATAGCATCTTTAAGAGATGAGTTGTTAAAATTATAAATATCCTCGGCCGACAACTTTAACCCAAGATCCTGCATCTTGTTTATGTTAAGTTTCTGGAGTAGCGGCAGCAGCCACATACCCTCGTCAGCCTTTAGAGGCATCTGCGCAAACATGAGCGCACCTGCCAGAAATAGAGCTAATTTCTTCATGTAGTATATGTTTTAAAAAGTTTATCGGTAAATTTGACCTCAAAAGTACAAATATAATGAATATCTTAATTGCACCGGATAAATTTAAAGGCAGTCTCACTGCGTATGAGGCGGCCAAGGCAATGGCAGAAGGGATTAGAGAGGCTTATAATGATATAGATATGCTTCCCGACAAATCCCCTTTAAATATAGAGTTACTACCTATGGCAGACGGTGGAGATGGCAGCATAGATGTTGTTGCACAGCAATTTGGTGGCAGGAGGGTACAGTGTAATGTACGTGACCCACTTGGAAGAGAGATAGTTGCAGAATATCTGTTGAACGGTACCAAAGCATTTATAGAGATGGCTGCAGTAAGCGGCCTTGAACTACTTAAAACAGAGGAGCGTAACCCACTCTACACATCAACATACGGTTTGGGAGAGGCAATAAAGGATGCATGCGAGCGCGGAGCAACAAAGATATGGTTATCAATAGGAGGCAGTGCCACCAACGATTGCGGAGCAGGCATGTTGCAGGCTCTTGGCATGACAACTACATACAAGAATAACAGATGTTCAAGGAAAGGGGCAGATCTTGAACCACATATCATAACCGGAGCGGATTTGCAATATATAGAATGCGTTAACCTATCTGCTGTATATGAGCTTTTAGAAAAAAAGCATGTTAGGATTAAGGTAATCTGCGATGTAGACAATCCACTGCTTGGCCCTAACGGAGCCACATATATATACTCTCCTCAAAAAGGAGCAGACAAAACAGCCCAAAGGGAGTTGGAAAGTGGTATAGAGAATTTTGCCAAGATCACAGCATTATATCATGATTGCGGATGCTCATTTACCGGAGCCGGGGCGGCAGGCGGGGTTGGTTATGCCTTGCATGCGCTGCTTGGGGCAGAGCTTGTTAAGGGAAGTCGCTTTTTTGCTGAGCTTAATCATTTGGACGAGATGGTCAGACGGGCGGATATTGTACTTACAGGAGAGGGGTGTTTAGACAGTCAGAGCTTTAGCGGCAAGGTTGTTGGTACCGTATTTGATGCATGCAAAAGGTACAATAAGATGTTATATGTAATTTGCGGCATTTCAAAATTGAACCCACCTCACCATATAAAGATTTTTTCTTTAGAACTGGTATCAAAAGACATCCAAGACTCGGTAACCAATGCGCATAAATATATAAAAGGTATAGCATATAACATCTTTTGGGTAAAAATAGCAACTTAAAGGTGTAATAATACAATATATAAGTTGGCTATAAACAAGATTGTTATCCATTTACTTTGTAATTGATAAAAACTGTTGTTGCCAGCTATGGGAAAAGATGTCAAAATAAAGGAGAGAATATCTTACTTGCGGAGAGGTAAAAAACTTTCGCAAGAGAAAATGGCACAGTCCCTTAAAATATCGCTCAACTCATACAGAAAATTGGAAACAGGTCCAACAAGACTCGTTAACCGGCATGTTGAGCAGATTGCATCTCTGTTGGATGTTTCTCCGGATTATCTTTTGTCCGACAGTGGCGATAAGCAGTTGTATGATATTAGCTCAAGGATGGATGCTCTCATCAACGAGAATATAAGGTTGCGAGCGTTGATAGATGATCTTACGGCCAAGATTAACATTCAGGCAGAACTTCTAAACCAGTATACAAAGTCCGGTAAATAGCGTTAGCGTTGGCCACAATTAAGTTGAAAGCGTAGAGAAAGTAGAGAGGGTAGAGAAGGCTAAAGCTAAAGCTAATTAAGGCACGGAGAGAAGCTGTTTCTAATTAGTTGTTCTTTACTTTCTGTAAAAAAGGTAAATTTGCGGTTATGAAACAGGTTACAAGTTTACTTGATTATATGCTTCCTAACAAAACGGAGGCGGGATGTGATGAGGCCGGGAGAGGGTGTCTTGCAGGCCCTGTAGTTGCGGCTGCTGTAATATTGCCACAAGGGTTTTATCACCCCCTTTTGAATGATTCAAAACAATTGTCCGAACATAATAGAGAGTTGCTTAGGCCCTACATAGAGGAGAATGCACTTGCGTGGGCTGTCTGTTTTGTTGATGCGCAGGAGATAGATAAGATAAATATCCTGCAGGCATCCATAACCGCAATGCAGCGTGCTTTAGATAAACTTACAATTGAGCCTGAGCATATAATTGTAGATGGCAACAAGTTTAGAGAATATTGTTCTTTGTCGGGAAGAAGAATACCATATCATTGTATAGTTAAGGGTGATTCCAAATATACCTCCATTGCGGCAGCTTCTGTATTAGCCAAAACCCATAGAGATGAGTATATGACAAGGTTGGCTAAGGAGTACCCAAACTACAACTGGGAAAAGAACAAAGGTTATCCTACCAAAGCCCATAGAAAAGCCATAGCCGAGTTTGGAATAAGCCCGTATCACAGAGCATCGTTTACTTTGTTAAAAAAGAGCGATTTAGAGCCTGGGCTGTTTTAGTTTGTAAATTTTTTCACAATAACGCAATTTATACTGGTAAAAATATTGATTTTCCAAATATTTTTGTTTAATTTTGAAAATCTGCCCGTTTGTTGAAAACAGAGGTAGAATATGGCAGAAACTAAAATAATATTACAGTATATAAACTAAATAACAGTAAAGAAGATATGAAAACTTACAACACCCAAAATGTGAGGAATATAGTCCTCTTGGGAAGCTCTAAATCCGGGAAAACCACTCTTGCCGAAACAATGATGTTTGAAGGAAAAATCATAGACAGAAGAGGTTCTGTTGAGGCAAAGAACACAATAAGTGATAATACAGAGATTGAGCAGATATATCAGCGCTCTATTTTTTCTACTCTATTATATACAGAATTTAAGGATACAAAGTTCAATATTATAGATACCCCGGGCTCAGATGATTTTGTAGGGGGCGTCTATTCTGCATTTTCCGTAGCTGAGAACGGAGTCCTCATAGTTAATGCAACTCAGGGTGTTGAGGTTGGAACAGAGATATTTGCAAGGCATGCACAGAAACACAACAAGCCGCTTATAATTGGTGTAAACCAGTTGGATTCGGAGAAGGCGGATTGGCATGCAACAATAGATTCTCTTAGGCAGTCATTTGGCAACAAGATAGTTCTTGTTCAGTTCCCTGTTAATGCCGGTACAAACTTCAACCAGTTTGTGGATGTGCTTAAAATGAAGTTATACACATTTACAGATGAGAATGGTACACGATTGGAGGCAGATATTCCTGCTGAGTATGCAGATGAGGCTGCAGAGTTGCACCAGCAGTTGGTAGAGATGTCTGCAGAGAATGACGAGACCCTTATGGAGGCATTCTTTGACAAAGGAAAACTTACAGAGGATGAGATTAGGGCAGGCCTTAAGATAGGAATGAGAAAGGGGGATATAATGCCTGTATTCTGTCTCTCTGCAAAGAAAGATATTGGTGTAAAGAGACTGATGGAGTTTACAATCAATACATGCCCAAGCCCGGATCTTTGTCCTAACAAACTTGTAGACGGCACAGAGGTGAAAGTGGATTCAAACGGTCCTACTTCGTTGTTTGTTTACAAGACAGGAATGGAACAGCATCTTGGTGAAGTAACATATTTTAAGGTTATGTCAGGCAAACTTACAGAGGGAATGGACCTTGTAAATCCTGTCAACGGCAACAAGGAGCGTATCTCAATTATATACGCATCTGCCGGTAAGAAGAGAGAGAAGATCTCCGAGGTTTGTGCAGGCGATATAGCATGTACCGTAAAACTAAAGAGTGTTAAGACAAACCAGACATTAGATGCTGTCGGTTGCGACTGGGAGTTTGCCCCTACACAGTTCCCTGCTCCTAAATTCCGCACGGCTATAAAGGCTAAAGAGGAGAAGGATGACGAAAAACTTGGCGAGATCCTTAACAGGGCGAGTGCAGAGGATCCTACCATTATTGTTGAGTATTCAAAAGAACTTAAACAGACTATCTTGAGCGGACAGGGAGAGCATCATATAAATATTCTTAAGTGGCAGATAAACAATATACATAAATTGGATATAGATCTGTTTGCTCCAAGAATCCCATATCGTGAGACCATCACAAAGGTTGCAAGAGCGGATTACAGACACAAGAAACAGTCCGGCGGAGCAGGTCAGTTTGGCGAGGTTCATATTATCATTGAGCCATACACAGAGGGAGCACCTCAGAACAACAAGTTTAAAGCAGACGGACAGGATTATGTCCTTAATATCAAAGGAAAAGAGGAGTACCCTCTAGAGTGGGGCGGAAAACTTGAATACTATAACTGTATAGTAGGCGGTGCAATTGATGCCAGATTTATGCCTGCAATCCTTAAAGGTGTTATGGAGAAGATGAATGAGGGACCTCTTACAGGATCATATGCACGTGATATTAGAGTATATGTATATGATGGTAAGATGCACCCCGTAGATTCAAACGAAATGGCATTTAAACTTGCTGCCAGAAATGCATTTAAAGAGGCATTCAAGAAGGCCGGTCCTAAGATCATGGAGCCTATCTACAATGTTGAGATCCTTGTACCGTCAGACTGTATGGGAGATGTTATGTCTGACCTTCAAAACCGCAGAGCTATCATAGAGGGAATGAACAGCGAGAAGGGATTCGAGGTGCTTAGGGCAAGAGTTCCATTGGCAGAATTGTATAAATATTCTACAACTCTAAGTTCGCTTACAAGCGGAAGAGCAACATTTACAATGAGTTTTGCAGATTACCAACAGGTGCCTGCAGATGTTCAAGACAAACTGCTTAAGGCTTACGAAGCAAGTGAGAAGGAGGAGTAGTACTATAATTAAACTTTGGCTTTGGTTATATTTTACTATGAACTTTTATATTGTGATATTTTAATCATTTGATACTATAATCTAACCAAGAGGAGGGGGATCGGTTTGACGGTCCCCCTCTTTTTGTTTACCTTTGCGAAATAAACAAAGTGCAAAGTGATAATCTGCAATAATATAAATAAATCATTCGGACAACTGCATGTCCTTAAGAATATAAATCTTAAAATCAACAAAGGGGAGGTTGTCTCTATTGTAGGTGCCAGCGGTGCCGGGAAGTCTACTCTTTTGCAGATTATGGGTTCGCTCCTTCCACCTACAAGTGGGGAGGTGATAATAGACGGAACTGATATATCAAAATTAAAGGGAGATGGTCTGGCATTGTTCAGAAACAGCAAAATAGGTTTTGTATTCCAGTTTCATCACCTCTTGCCGGAATTTACTGCCTTGGAAAATGTAATGTTGCCGGCCCGGATATACAATTGCAATAACAAAGAGAAGAAAAAGGAGGCTGATATAAGAGAAAGGGCTGTAATGCTGTTATCCGATTTGGGATTGGGAGAAAGACTTGAACATAAGCCAAAGGAGCTCAGCGGTGGAGAGCAGCAGAGGGTTGCCATTGCAAGGGCGTTGATAAACAGCCCGGCAGTGCTGTTTGCCGATGAACCGTCGGGAAACTTAGACAGCAAAAATAAAGCGGAGCTGCACGATCTTTTCTTTAAATTAAGGGACAAGCTCGGGCAGACCATTGTAATAGTTACTCACGAACGCGAGCTGGCGCAGATGAGTGACAGAATATTTGAGATGAAGGATGGCAGGCTTTAGATTCAAGAGATTTGGCATAACACAGCAGCGAACTGCAATGAAGGTGAATACAGACGGAGTGCTGCTTGGTTCCTGGATGAATATTCTGCCTTCAGACGCCAATTTCCTCGATATAGGAACCGGAACCGGGGTTATTGCACTTATGTGCGCCCAACGGTTAGATGAACAGCATGACTGCGTGGCAACGGGTGGCGTCTGTAGCCACGGTTGCACTATTACAGGTATAGAGATAGAGGATAATGCGTATGCAGATGCCTTGGAAAATGTATCCGCCTCCCCATGGCCGTGGGTTGGTTTGCAGCATGTAGCCTTACAAGATTATGTCCCGCTTCCCGACAAAAAATATGATCTCATCTTTACTAATCCGCCATATTTTATAAATTCGCTTAAAAGCTCTGGTACCAGGATGGTAAATGCAAAACATACAGATTCCCTTTCGCAGATGGATCTGCTCAACAATACTTTAAGACTTCTCAAAACGGGTGGTAGGTTGGCAATTATTCTCCCTGTAACGGAGGGGCGGGAGTTTATAAGGAAAACGGAGTTTGTGGGGAAGCATGGGATAGAAACATTGAACCTTATACGTATGTGCGAAGTCTTTACTGTTGCGCATAAGCCGGTCAAACGTCTGCTTATGGAGTTTGAAAAGGGGGTAAAGACTTCTGCAGTTTGCGTGGAAAAAGAAAAACTCGTTATCTGCGGTGCAGACAACGAGCCTTTTAAAAGACTTATGTTCAACTTTTACTTGTAGAAGATCTAATCCTTTTTCTCCTTGAGCTGTCTTATGAGCTGCTCTCTGAATTTTTCCTCGGCACTAATCAGTTTGGCGGCCTTCTTTACAGGTAATATGCTATTCATCTTGCCAAACATATCATCCATTATCTCAAACTCCTTTTTACTTAATGATATATATTTCTCCATAAGAGATTTTATTGTAGAATCAGGAGTCTCTTCTGTGGAGTTTACCGCTTTATTAAGGTTCTTGAGGGCAATCTTTGCGTTTTTGTGAGCATCCATCCTCTGTTTCCAAAAACTGTTGTACAGCGGCCAGAATTTTTCTGCCTCACTTGGCGTAAGATCCAAATATTCTGTAAAGAAGGCTATCTTTTTTGCCTGGATCATCTCTCTCATCTCTTGATGATTCCTCTTCTGCTCCTCCTTTTTTTGCTTGTTGTCTGTTGTCTGTTCGGACTGTTCGCAACAAGGCTCGTTATCCTCTCTATTCTGAGCAAAGAGACTGCCCGACATTAATATTAAGCTGATTGCTAATGAAATAATGTATCTCATATATGTCTATTGTATATTGTTTTTGGTTACTCGATGGATGCTAAAGCTGTTACAGTAAAGCCGGTCTCTATAAGATAATCCTCTATAGCCTCCTCCTCAGAGCTCAAACGATTATTGGGAATAGTATCAAACAGTTCATTGCCATAATCTTCATTAGCGGCAACTGCGGTGCTCTCCGTTTCATTTGCAACTCCCGTATAATCTTTTGGGGTAGCCCAATTCATTATGCCGTAACCTATTCCAAGGATAGCGACGAATGTGAGAAGGAGTGCAAAGTTAGGCTTGAGCAGAGCCATATTGCCTGTCTCCTCTTTTTCTATCTTTTTGCGGACACTTTCCTCAACTTTGTTGGTATATCCTGCCGGCAATTTGAAAGGGCATCTGTTAAGGGAATCCATAATATTGTCATTCTTGTTCATATCCTCTAAATATTCTTCTGTAAATTAGACTATCGTTTATCTCAAAAGATTAATTGCATTGCTCAATTAATAAGCTCAATTGTCCCACTCATCCTGTAAAATGGTCTTTATCTTGTTATAGGCATGATGGTATGAGGCTTTTAGCGCAACTACAGATATTCCCATTATCTCCGATATCTCTTCGTACTTCATCTCTTGAAAATATCTTAGACTGAAAACTGCTCGCTGCCGTGGAGGAAGGGCTATTATGGCCTTGTTCAAAAGAAGTTGTAACTTGTCTCCGTCAAAGTATGGCTCATCCTCCATCTTCTCCTGCAGGTATGTGCTATAATTCTGTAAAGAGAGAAAGGAGATAATCTTTTTTCTCCTTAAAAATGTAAGGGTTTCATTGGTGGCTATACGCCATATCCATGTGTAGAGCTTACAGTCATTTCTAAAGGTGGGAAGTGCATTCCATACCTTTATGAAGGTTGTCTGCAAAAGGTCATCGGCATCATCATGGGAGCCGCAAAGCTCCCTGATGTGCCAATACAATCGTTCTGAATATTTTCGTACAATATGATTGAATGCCTCGTCCTTTGAGTCTTTGTTGTATAGTTCAAGAATTTCGGAATCTTCAATCATGATAGATTATTTTCTTGTTATAACGTTCTTTGCAGCTTCAACAATATGCTCTGCATCCAATCCGTATGCCTTCATCAGCTGAGATGGTGTGCCGCTCTGCCCAAACTTGTCGTCTATTGCAACAAATTCAACAGGTACAGCCTTTCCGTTTGCACATAGAGTCCCGCAGATAGCCTCTCCAAGACCGCCGGCAATAAAATGCTCCTCTGCCACAACTGCAGCTTTTGTCTTTGCCACAGATTCCAAGACAGCAGCAACATCTAAAGGCTTAATGGTGTGGATATCTATGACTTCTGCCTTTATGCCGGCAGATTCAAGTGCGTCTGCAGCCTGTATCGCCTCCCATACAAGATGCCCGGTTGCAAAGATTGTAACATCGCATCCATCAATTAGTTTTAGTGCTTTTCCTATTTCAAATTTCTGGTCGCATGGGGTAAAATTAGGAACTGATGGACGCCCGAATCTCAAATAAACAGGTCCGTTGTGTGCTGCTGCCGCTATTGTAGCTGCTTTAGTCTGGTTGTAGTCACATGGGTTAATGACAACCATATTAGGCAACATCCTCATAAGTCCTATATCCTCCAATATCTGGTGGGTTGCGCCATCCTCTCCAAGTGTAATTCCCGCGTGAGAAGCTGCAATCTTGACGTTTGTGTTAGAATAGCAGACAGCCTGCCTTATCTGGTCGTAAACCCTTCCTGTTGCAAATGCGGCGAATGTACCAACAAAAGCAACCTTACCGCTTAAGGCAAGGCCTGCACCAACGCCAATCATGTTGGCCTCGGCTATGCCTGCCTGGAAAAATCTGTTTGGAAACTCTTTTGCAAAATCTCCCATCTTTACAGAGCCTACAAGGTCTGCACATAGGGCAACAATATTCTCATTCTGCTTTCCGGCTTCAAGCAGCCCGGCTCCAAAACCGCTTCTTGTATCTTTGCTGCCTCTGTTTATGAAATTTTCTTTTATCATAAATTTAATGTTATCTGGTTATTACTGTCACTTGGATTTTAGTAATCTCCAAGTGTCTCTTTTAGTTGTGCAAGAGCCTTCTCTGCCTGCTCTGGTTTTGGGGCCTTGCCGTGCCACTCATTGGTGCCGCGCATAAAGTCTACACCCTCTCCCATCTCTGTCTTTAACAGCACCATTACAGGGGAGTTGTTCTCCTTTGCGGTTCTTTTGGCCTCTTCAAGAGCAGAGATAATCTTCTCCATATTATGGCCATCTGTAATAATCACCCTCCAGCCGAAAGCTTCCCATTTTTTGTCTAACTCGCCAACTCCTGCAACATCATCTATATTGCCGTCTATCTGTTGGTGGTTCCAGTCTGTGATAGCTATAAGATTGTCAACTTTATGGTGTGCGCCAAACATGGCAGCTTCCCATACCTGACCCTCCTCCTGCTCTCCGTCTCCAAGTAAAACGTAAACATAATTTGGATCGTTGTCTATCTTCTTGCTCAAAGCGGCTCCTATTGCAACAGACAATCCCTGTCCAAGCGAACCGGCAGCTTCATATACTCCCGGAAGATTATGATCTGTAGATGGATGACCCTGTAGCCTTGTGCCAAATTTTCTGAATGTGGCAAGCTCCTTAACAGGAAAATAACCGCTCCTTGCCAATACACTGTAAAATACAGGGGAGATATGCCCGGCAGAGAGGAAGAACATGTCGTTTCCTCTACCTGTTCTGCTCCAGTTTGCAGGGTTGTGCTTTAATACCTTAAAGAAGAGCGCGGTCATTACATCGGCACTGCTGAGGCTGCCGCCCGGATGTCCAGACTGGGCATCTGTGACCATTCTGATAATGTCTCTCCTTACCTGAGAGGCTATATCATTTAATTGTTCAATGTTATACATGTAAGAATTTCTATGTTTTAAGTGTTATTTAGTGTCTAATTCAGGAGGCTTGAATGCTGTTTAAGTTGTAAACAGTATCATAAAAGCAAGATGCCAAAGCCGCAGTGCGAAGATAATACAAAATTGAATTATCTTTGCAAACATAATTACCGCTTTTAGATTAAATGTAGATGAAGAATATAAGGAACTTTTGCATTATAGCACATATAGACCATGGAAAGAGTACTTTGGCCGACAGATTATTAGAGGCCACGCACACACTGTCGGACAGGGAGATGGAGAATCAGGTTCTCGATTCAATGGATTTGGAGAAGGAGAAAGGTATTACCATAAAGAGCCATGCAATTCAGATGGAGTATGTTCGTGGAGGTGAGAAATATATTCTTAATCTCATTGACACTCCGGGTCATGTGGATTTCTCGTATGAGGTATCAAGGGCTATTGCCTCTTGCGAAGGCGCTCTGCTTGTTGTAGATGCAACACAGGGAATTCAGGCACAGACGATATCCAATCTGTACCTTGCACTTAACCACGATCTGGAGATTATACCCGTCATTAACAAGATAGATATGGACAGTGCCATGGTGGAGGTAGTAAAGGATCAGATAGTAGACCTTTTGGGATGTAAAAGCGAAGAGATCCTCCTTGCCAGCGGCAAGACAGGTATAGGTGTGCCGGAAATTTTGGATGATATTGTTGAGAGGGTTCCTGCTCCGCAGGGAGACCCCAATGCCCCTCTCCAGGCATTGATATTTGACTCTGTATTCAATTCATTCAGAGGTGTTATAGCATATTTTAAGGTTGAGAACGGAACTATTAAAAAGGGAGACAAGGTTAAATTCTTTAATACCGGAAAGGAGTATGTTGCAGATGAAGTTGGTGTTTTAAGGATGAAGTTGTGTCCCAAAGATGAGATTAAGACAGGGGATGTGGGTTATATAATAAGTGGTATAAAGAGTGCTGTTGAAGTTAAGGTTGGTGATACCATTACAAGAATAGACAACCCTTGCAGTAATGCAATTGCAGGTTTTGAGGAGGTGAAACCTATGGTCTTTGCAGGTGTTTATCCGGTTGAAACAGACCAATATGAGGATTTAAGATCATCTTTGGAGAAATTGCAGCTTAACGATGCATCACTTGTATTTGACCCCGAGAGTTCGCTTGCCCTTGGGTTTGGTTTCAGGTGTGGATTCCTTGGGCTTCTTCATCTTGAAATTGTTCAGGAGAGGCTTTACAGGGAGTTTAACATGGACTGTATCACCACAGTTCCAAACGTTTCTTACAAAGTATATACAACACAGGGAGAGGTGGTTGATGTTCACAATCCATCCGGGCTTCCCGCACCTACTCTTATAGACTATATAGAGGAGCCATATATTAGGGCGCAGATTATCTCACGTGCAGATTTCTTTGGGCCGGTAATGAAGTTGTGCCTGGATAAAAGAGGTACGCTTATTAACCAGCATTTCCTTACGGCAGATAGAGTTGAACTGAGCTTCGATATTCCTCTTGCAGAGATAGTGTTTGATTTTTATGACAAACTCAAGTCTATCTCAAAGGGATATGCCTCATTTGATTACCATATCATCGATTACCGGCAGGCAGATCTTGTAAAGTTGGATATACTTCTTAATGGAGAGCAGGTGGATGCATTGTCGAGCCTTATACATAGAGATCATGCCTATGACTTTGGGCGTAAAATGTGTGAAAAGCTAAAGGAGCTTATCCCAAGACAGCAATTTGATATTGCGATTCAGGCTGCAATAGGTGCAAAGATTATTGCTCGTGAAACGGTTAAGGCTGTAAGAAAGGATGTTACTGCCAAATGTTATGGAGGTGATATTTCCCGTAAGCGCAAGCTGTTGGAGAAGCAGAAGAAAGGTAAACGCCGTATGCGTCAGGTTGGTAATGTAGAGGTACCGCAGAGTGCGTTTATGGCTGTCTTAAAACTCGATTAAAAGCTGTGCGAGGGTAAACTTACAGTGTTACTAAAAAATCTGCAAAGGCAGAATAGTTCTTAGTGCTGTCCCAGCCAAGTTCCCACTCGGTGCGGGCAGCACGTTTCATGTTGAGTAATTTGTCGGGAGGCAAAAGGATAAAGTTCTCTATTTCTGTTGCAAGATTGGTAGTGGTAATATCTGCATTGACCAATTTCCCAAAAGGATCCGAATCTCTGTTATAGACAATCTCACCAACCCCGCCTACATTTGTGGCAAGTACCGGAATACCAAACGACAGAGCCTCCATAATGGAAACCGGAACACCTTCGCTACTGCTTACCTGAACAAAAAGATCGCAATCTTCTTGTCTGTAATAGTTTAAAACATTGTTATGTTCCATCTCTCCCTTAAGGTCATATACTACCTCTCCATCCTCCTCCAACGTTGTTTTTTCTTTAATCTCATTTAAGAGCGGGCCGTTTCCAATGTGAGTCCATTTTATTCCGTCATAGCCGTTTTCCCACATCCTTTCTAAAAAAGCCACGTCGTTTTGGACAATCTTCAGGGCGTCTGCAATAAGCCCTACACGTTTTAGCGGAATAATGTTGGAGCAGCTTATAATGTGAAACAGCGAGCCTTCAAACTCCGGTCCTATCCTTTTTGGAATATTGTCACCGCAACTGCCTAACCTGTATGTGCATACATTCTTGGGTTGAATGCCGGGATATCTGTTTTTGATATATTCCTTTCCGTTTTTTGAAATAGTGACGGCATAGTCTATTTGCGGGAGAAGATGCTTTCTAAATGGTAGGTATCCTTTTACCTCCTCGTAAAGGTCCGAACCATGAAACCGTACAACAAATGCCGGCATCTTGTCTGCAGACTTTTTAAACTTGTGTGCTATTAGTTTTTTTAACTCCGGCACAAGGAGGGCAGATTTGTCTCCCCAGTAGAAATAGGCAACACTGCACTCGTTTAGTTCGCATAAAATCTTGTTGACAAGAGATTTGTCTGCAATAATGGAGTTGTATATGAGCGAGTAATTAAAAAACAGTCTTAATTTTTTGGCGTGCAGGAAACAACCCTTTGAAAAAAACTCTGTAATCTGCCATTGTGGAGGGATGATTTTAAGCCCCTTTCTTATAAGTCCCTTCTTGTCTTTATGATCAAATGGTATAAGAGCTTCGCAAATCTTTATGCTTTTAAACTTAAAGCAATTTTTATTATTTATGGAGAGCGTGGCGGCATCTGCCGGGATATAGAGAGGATGTATATAGATTTCATCAAACCTGCCGGCAAGATATGGAATCTCATCGTCCAAAAATGTCTCGCCATTGCCAAAAGGATAGCTATTGGTAAATAATAATAAATTGCTCATGCTGTTACAGATTTGTTGCAAATTTAATTAAACTATTGGTAGTTAATGCAACAAAATAAGGGTGGCCTGTGAGACCACCCTATAAAATCTTTTAAAATTGTGTAAAAAGTGCAAATGCAAAGCTTGTAAAACAAACGTAATGTGGCAGTTGACTTTTTAGACAGTTTTATAGTTTTGCAAACTCAATATCATTCTTAGCCCTTGCTGCCAACTTCTCATCTTTAGAAGCCTTCTCAATAAACTCTTTAGCAGCTGCAGAGTTGCCCTGACGAGCAGCTACAATAGCTCTAAGGTAGTTGGATTTAGGACATTTGCAGTGGATAGCAGCACCTGCTTTTGCGTTCTCGCCTACTAGCAAGTATGCAAGAGCCTCGTTCTCGGCGCCTGTACCTGCAAGAGCAGCAACTGCCTGCTGGTATTTACCGTTTAAGATATCCAAAGCAGCCTGATTGTATTTAGCCTCAGGCAGATTAGATTTTGAAAGATAATCTGCAGCAGCCTTGTAGTTCTCCTGTTGCATGGCTACAACACCCATATTGTTATAGTAGCTTGGAGTTTTCTCAGACATCTTGTCAAGAGCGCTCTTTGCATCTGCTGCTTTACCCTGAATAAGATAAAGAACTGCCATGTTGTTATATGCGCGGCTGCTATTGTATTTCTTAGCTGCCTGCTCGTATAGTTTCATCTTGTCAGCAGGATTCTTCTTAAGAGTTGCAGCTGCATAAAGCAATGCCTCTTCGTCTAACTCATCTATATTGTTCTCTATCATGTCGTTGATCTCATCATCTGTCCAGTTCTTGTAATCAACATTGGCAATGATTCTTGCTCTTCTAAGTTGAGGAAGGATCTTGTCTGCCAAAATCTGGAATACAGATGACATATTCTTAATCTCCTGCTCTCTTACAGCTGGATCTGAGTACATAGAAAGAACTCTTAGAATAAGCTCTTTGTCCTCTATGTTAGATGCAGAAACCAACTCCTGGAAACCTTCCCAGTCCTCATTTACGTGTGAAGCATTAAGATCTGCGTCTAAAGCAGTTTTGTTTTTCTTGGCAATCTTCTTCTGGAAAGCTTTGGTTGCAGTGTTCATTCTCTTCTCAGACAAAGATGCGTTCAATGCCTCTTTACCGTCTGGTGAAGCGTAAGCTATAATGTCATTAGAGGTAAGGGTTCTTCTCTCATCATTTGCAACGGATTTAAGGAACTCCTCAAACTCTTTGATCTCTTTCTTTGTAAGCTGGCTGTTTCTAACCTCTGCCTGATTGATTACATAAAGGATCTGGCTCTCTTTCTGCTCTTTGATAATCTTCTGATAGTTATCTGCCTCAAATGTAGGTGTACCCTCTGTGCAAACTAACATATAGGTTGTATTTGTTCCGTCTGCAATCTTGAATGGAGCAGGATAAACAAATTTTTTGGTTTTGGTTTTGTTGTAAACGGTAGCTCTAAGCTCCAAAACAGCTTTCTCCATTCCTGGAACATAGTTGAAGGATACATTTCTCTTGTATGTACCTCCCTGCTCAAAAGGAACAGTTGTGTAGTTTTCAAGAACTTTCTCACCCTGTAGAGTGAAAGTTTCACCTGCAACCTCACCACCTTGGTAAACCATTACAGGGGTGATCTCCAAAATAGCTTTTTTAAGGAAATATTTACCGGGGAATGTTACTGAATATGTTGCATCAATCTTACCTGCAACAGCCTCTAGAACCTGAGGTTCACAATTGGTTGTAACCATGCTTGCATACTTGGCCATCTTTGATGGATTGCTACAAGCAACAAGTGCTAAGCTCAAAACCATGAGACTTAGAAATCTGAAAGATAATTTTTTCATTTTGTATATAATTAAAATGTGATTACTACAATAAAACACCATTTTGCCTCCACATCCTCTGTAAAAACAAAACAGTCCGTCAAACATTGGCAAAGATAGTTATTTTTTCAAAAGAAAATTGTCTAAAAAGTTAAATTCTGTATTATGTTACAAATCTGTCTCATTAAGATATTTTAAATCCTCCGGGGTGTCAACCGCATGTGTTTTGTACTCGGTGATTGCAGTTTTTATCCTGTATCCGTTTTCGAGCCATCTCAACTGCTCAAGTTTCTCTGTTTTTTCGAGGAAACTTTGAGGAAGAGTGCAGATCTCTTTGAGAACACAGGACCTGTACCCGTACATCCCCACATGTCTGTAAAATCTTCCGTTTTTCAACACCTCGTCCGTTACCTCTGCACCCCTTGAAAATGGAATTGGTGATCTGCTGAAATAGAGCGCATAACCCTCTTTGTCTGTTACAACTTTTGGAGAGTTGCTGTTATTGTACTCCTCCACGCTGTCTACACGCATTACAAGAGTTGCTATGTCTGCATTGTCTTTTGCAAGAAGCTCACCTACGAGCCTTATCTGCTCCGGCTGTATATATGGTTCATCTCCCTGCACATTTATTACAGCATCATAGCGTACCCCCGCCTCCGCTGAGAATCTCTCCAATGCCTCAAGACATCTGTCTGTACCGCTTTGATGCTCGGTTGATGTCATAACGACCCTTCCGCCAAACTCCTTTACCTTGTTGTATATCCGCTCATCGTCTGTGGCAACGCATACATCATCGTATGCCTTCATGGATTGCTCGTAAACCCTCTGGATCATAGGTTTACCTTTGATTATTGCTAATGGCTTACCGGGGAATCTAGATGAAGCATATCTGGCCGGTATTAAAACTAGTATTTTCATCCTATCAAAAATTCTAAAACCGAACAAATATAGCAAATTAATAGTTGAAAGTGTATTGTTTATAGCGTTGGCGTTGGCTTTAGCTTTAGCATTGGCTTTTTTAGTGTATAGAGAGGAGAGAAGGAAAAGAGAGTATAGAAAGTAAGGAGCGTTTGATTTAGCGGAGTGGTCTAAATTTAGACCACTCCGCAATCATCATCTAAGCTATTTACCTATTTAGGTCATTATCAAGATACAATCCCTTTAAGTTTTTAGCTCTATACACTTTATTGTGTGATTTTTTTTCTTTATAAATTGTTTTTCCTCCATAATCAAAACCTACTATACCCGCATTAGGAGCTATTGCTATACCAAATATAGAATCACGTGGAAAAATTTTCTTCAACTCAAGTTTATAATAATGATTAACTTTAATTTTTTCACCATTAGCTTTCACTTTAGGGTCACTAAGAATCTTAAACAGGGAATCATTTCTTTTTGCATAGATAATATAAAACTTCCCCTTATCCTGTATGGATTTGATTTTAAACAGAGTTGCCCTATTTGATTTGTCTTCTCTGCAAAGAGAATTGTTATTCATAACAGAACACCCAATAAGCATACTTGCAATAAATAATAATAACAATGTCCTCATATCTAATTTATTATAGTTTTTGAATTATCCTTTTTCGAAAGCCTTTAGTAACATACCATTCTACTCTAACAGCTTTTTGTATGTCATCAGTTCTATCCCCATATCTATCATAGAATATATCTTTTACCGTATTCTGTGGCGTAGCTCTATTATGTGCTTTATTATAGACACTGTAAGGATCTTCTTTCTGTTCTCTGGTTGCCATTGGAGCATCTATCCCTGTTTTTTTAGAAATTTGTGCGCCTGCGTATGACTCGCTCACTTCATGCATTATCATTTTACCTGGAGTGTTTTTAAACTCATCTATATCTCCTAAAACATTAGGATTCACCTCTTGAAAGGCATTAACTTGTGTATTTCCATCGCTGTCAATAGAAACTTTATTCCCCATAAATGACCCCCCAACCATTAAGTTTTTGGTAGATGTTTGATATTCATGTGTTGTTATAAGATTTACAGTTATTGATTGATCATCAATGATTCTTGCCAAAAGCTTGGCATTTCGCTTCAATTTTTTCTCAGCATTATTGACAGTATAAGTTAATGCTCCGCCATTTTCATCCATACTAAGGGTAATAGCACCTTTCATCCTCCCTTGTAATTGTTCAAGTGCCTTTTCTTTCAATGTGCCGGAAATAACTATCTTTTTGCCGTCGGTATCAATGTACATTATCGGATTTCCACCGCAGTACATATAAGGAGAAATGGAAGCGTATTTTTCAGCCAACGGATCCGGAACAAACCACCGTCCGGTGAAGTCATCGTACATCCTCGCGCCGTAGTCTGTGAAGCCGAGGCCTCCCACCGTCTGAACCTCCTTGCCGTTGTACTTGTAGAGGTTGGTTGTCAATTGTGGGTAACTATTGCCTGTGGTTGTTCTCATACCCATAGGGTAGTAGTCGTTCCTCTCCACTACACTGCCGCTGC